>Ga0209554_1000093_pt1 | contig 67989 bp, 62 predicted proteins | sample MarorgKNORR_S2LV_5_FD_188221 | JGI IMG/M metagenome (GOLD analysis project Ga0209554, IMG submission 188221) | Marine microbial communities from the Southern Atlantic Ocean, analyzing organic carbon cycling - Bottom_A/KNORR_S2/LV (SPAdes) (version 2) | ecosystem: Environmental > Aquatic > Marine...
GAGATCGGCGCCGAGTTTGGGCTGCGTTCGGTGGCCACGGTGCACCGCCACATCCACCACCTCGTCGAGAAGGGCTACCTCCAGAAATCCTGGAATCGACCGCGCTCGGTCGAGCCCGTGGCGGTGAGCGAGTCTGCGGGTCTCGCGACGCTTCCCCTGCTCGGCATCGTGGCGGCGGGGGTACCGATCGAGGCGATCGAGGGCCCCGAGCGCACCAGCGTGCCCAGCGAAATGCTCGGCCGCGCCGGTGGCAGCTTCGTATTGCGCGTTCGCGGCGACTCGATGATCGACGACCAGATCGCCGACGGGGACCTGATCGTGGTGGAGCCCCGCTCGGAGGCCCGAAACGGCGAAACCGTGGTGGCCCTGGTGGGCGGAAGCGAGGCCACGCTCAAGCGCTTTTACCGCCACGGCTCCCGGGTACGCCTGGTACCGGCGAACGATCGCATGCAGCCGATCGAGGTTGCCGCCGAGGATGTGACGATCCGCGGCGTGGTGCGCGGGCTGCTCCGCCACTACTGAGGGGAGCGGGGACGGGTTTTCTTTTTTCTTTTTTTCCTTTTCGGGTCGGCCGCTGGCCCTGATGCGGGCCCGCGGGCCGAAAAGGAAAAAAAGAAAACCCGTCCCCGCTCCCCGAACGTTCCCCGAAAAAGAAAACCCGTCCCCTCTGCTACCCTCTGGGGGTACTCCCCGACGCGAGGTCTGTGACGTGGATTCCCAGGTGCGCATCACCCGGGCGATCGAATTTTCGAGTTCGCTTCGCTACGCCCATCCCGACCTCGACGCCGCCGCCAACCGCGAGCGCTTCGGCGCGGCCGCCTCGCGTCACGGCCACAACTATCGCCTCGAGGTGACGCTGCAAGGCGAGCCCGATCCGGTGACCGGGATGGTGGCCAACCTCGCCGATCTCAAGCGCCTGCTCGAGCGCGAGATCGTCCAGCGTTTCGATCACCGCGATCTCAACGACGACACTCCCTACTTCGAGAAGATTCCGCCGACCCCGGAAAACCTGGCGCAGGTGATCTACGAAATCCTCGACGCAGCCCTGCCGGCCGGTCAACTCGATTCTATTCGTCTGCATCCCGACGCCGACCTCTTCGTCGACGTCAGCGCGGGCTGAGGGCGGCGCGCAATGATCGCCGTGACGAAGCGCTATGGCTTTCCCGCCGCCCACGTATTGGCTTCCCGCGAGCTCTCCCCTGAGGAGAACGAGGCCATCTTCGGCCCCTGTGCCAATCCCAATGGCCACGGACACAACTATGGGGTCGAAGTGACTGTGACGGGGCCGATCGACCCCGACTCCGGCCAGGTGGTGCCCGAGGCGACACTCGACGAAATTTACCAAGCGGCGGTCGCCGAGCCCTTTTCGCACCGGCTTCTGAACGACCTCGAAGATTTTGCGACGCGCGTGCCGACAGCTGAGAACATTGCGGTGGCGATTCACGGCCGGTTGGCGTCGGCCGTCCGGCGCAGCACCCGCGCCCGGTTGCTCCGGGTCCGTATTGTCGAGACCCCGCGCAACAGCTGCGTGGTCGGAGAGGTGAAATGAGCGAAACCGAAGACCCGATCGAAGGACTGATCAAGTCCCTCCTCAAGGAACTGGGAGAGGACCCCGATCGCGACGGCCTGCAGCGAACGCCCGAGCGGATGGCGCGCTCGCTGCGCTTCTTCACCGAGGGCTACAACGTCGATCCCGTGGCCGCCGTGAACGGTGCACTCTTCGACGTCCACTACGACGAAATGGTGCTCGTGCGCGACATCGATTTTTATACCCTCTGCGAACACCACCTGCTGCCCTTCTTCGGGAAGGTCCACGTCGGCTACCTGCCCAACGAGAAGGTGCTCGGCCTCTCGAAGATTCCGCGCATCGTCGAGATCTTCTCGCGCAGGCTGCAGGTCCAGGAACGTTTCACCACCCAGGTGGCGCTCACTCTCGAAGAGGTGCTGCGGCCGAAGGGTGTGGGGGTCGTGGTCGAGGCGACGCACCTGTGCATGGCGATGCGCGGCGTCCAGAAGCAGAACAGCTTCACCCTGACCAGTTCGCTGCAGGGGGCTTTCGCCGACGATCCGAAGACCCGCGCCGAGTTCATGCAGCTGGTGCGCTTCCAGTCGGCCCACTGAGCCGGAGCCTGCAGCCAGCGGGCCAGGCCCGGAGCCGGCGTCCCGAGGGCATCCTCGGCCGGGGAGGGCCCCGGGGAGTCGTTCAGCCGCCGGTCACCGAGCGCGTGTCGATCTGGAGTTCGCCGCGCTCCGCCACCGTCCGCCGGTGGGCGTCGATCCAGTCGTTGACCGCGGTGTTCCGCTTCATCGTCAGCAGCTGTGCCCGTTGGGCGAGGGCTTCGCTCTCGAGCACGCGGGGGTCGATGGGGTCGCTGCCCCGCCACTCGATCAGGACCCACTTCGGTCCCACTGCAAAGATGCGGGAAGAGGTGCGCTGGTTCTCGCTCAGGGAGAAGGCCTCGGCCATCAGTGCCTGGGAAGCGCCGATCCCGGGGAGTTGAGAATCCGCCCGGCGCTGCAGCGAGGCGCTGGTCTGGTACTGCGCACCGACGTCGCGGGCGGCGTCCTCGAGGCTGGCACCGTCGACAACAGCCTGCGAGATCCGCTCGGCCCGGTCTCGCGCTCGCGCCTTCGCGGCGCTCGAAGCCGCCAGTTCTGCGGCGATCTCGAGGCTGACCTCCTCGAAGGAGAGGGTGCGCTCGGGGATCACCTCGTCGACGCGGACGATCGAGAAACCGGCATCGGTCTCAACCAGCTGGGTTTCGCCTCCGGGGGCGAGTGTGAAGAGGGCCTCTTCGAGTGCCGGCTGGGTTGCGCCTCGGGTGATCTCGCCGATGTCGCCGCCGCGTGTACGCGAGGCCTCGTCCTCGGAGAATTCCAGCGCGAGATCCTCGAAGGCGGCGCCTTCACGCAGCTTCTGGTGGAGCGCCTCGACGCGCTCGCGGGCCGCGACCCGCTCCGCCTCGGAATCGTCAGCGCCGCTGCGCACCAGGATGTGGCGGGCGCGGCGCGCTTCCGGGCGCGCATAGCGCGCGACGCGCTCGCTGTAGGCGCTGCGAACGGCCTCGGACTGGGTGGTGAGGAAGACCTCGATCTGTTGGTCGCTAAGCGCCTCACCCGAGGGAAGCGCGCTCGAATCGAGGGCCACGAAGCCCAGTTTCACGGTCTCGAGGCCGCGCCGGGCGAGGTCGCGGGCTTCGGCCTCGCTCACCTGCGGCTGGGAGTAGATCAGCGCCACCATACGCGAGCGCATCAGGTCCTGCTTCAGCACGTCCATGAAGGTGCGCTGGCTGCCGTAGTTGTACTCGACCCAGTCCTCGAAGGCGGGGATGTCGAGGCGACCGTCCTCGCTCCGGAACTGGGGGATCTCGCGGATGAAATTCTGGATCTCGGCGCGGGTCACCTGCAGGCCGAGGTCCATGCCGGCGTGGGCCAGAATGGCCTTGTCGGTGAGCTGCCGGATCGTCTCGGTGTCGAGGAAGCTCTGGATCGCGTCGTCGTCGAGGCTGTCCGGGAAACGCTCGCGGACCTGCTCGAGTTGCGCGTCCCGTGCGCGGTAGAAGTCCGCGGGAACCACCTTGATGTCGCCGACCTTGATAATCGCGTTCCCCGCCTGTCCCGCGTCCGTGAGCGGCCCCCCGAGACCGATGAAGAAGACAAAGACAGCGCCGATCACGGCCACGAACAGGCCCGTCAGCCAGCGCTGGCTGTTTCGCATGGTTTCTAACACGGTGTTCTCCTCGTGCCGTCCTCGCGCCGGCGTCATTACCTTACGAGGCCGCTCCTCGCGGAGCAAGGCGCCCCACCGAATGCGCCGCTTCCGGGCGTTCCAGGCGTCGAATCGTCTTGCCGCGCCGATAGTGGGTTGGTAGGCTGTTTTCGAATCGACCCCCTCGCAGACGCTTCGCGTGAACACGAGATTTTAGTGATCCAAGCTGGGCTTCCTTGGCGGGATGCTTGGCGCGGATAGTGCGAACTTTGCCCTCGTCGAATGCGGGGAGGGGCGGTTCGATCAGAACTGCGATTTTCGCGGTTCATGGTGGCAAGGGGGGCCCGCATGATCTTCGACTCCATCTTGGGTTTCTTCTCGAGCGATCTCGCGATCGACCTGGGAACCGCGAACACGTTGGTCTACGTCAAGGGCCGCGGCATCGTGCTTTCCGAGCCCAGCGTCGTGGCCATCCGCAAGGATGGGCGCGGCCCCGATCGCGTGTGCGCGGTCGGTACCGAGGCAAAGCAGATGCTCGGCCGCACGCCCGGCAACATCGTCGCGATCCGCCCGATGAAGGAGGGCGTGATCGCCGATTTCGAGATCACCGAGGCGATGCTTCGCCACTTCATCACGAAGGTGCACGACCGCAAGCGCCTGGTGCGTCCGCGCATCGTGATCGCGGTGCCCTCGGGCATCACCCAGGTCGAGAAGCGCGCCGTTCGCGAGAGCGCCATGCTCGCCGGGGCCCGCGAGGTCTACCTGATCGAGGAGCCGATGGCGGCGGCGATCGGTGCCGGGCTCCCGGTGACCGAGCCCTCGGGCAACATGATCGTCGACATCGGTGGCGGAACCACCGAAGTCGCCGTGATTTCGCTCTCGGGCGTTGTCTATTCGAATTCGACCCGTGTCGGCGGCGACAAGATGGACGAGGCGATCATCCAGTACGTGAAGCGGCGCTTCAACCTGCTGATCGGTGAGCGCACCGCCGAGTACATCAAGGTGAAGATCGGGACCGCGTACCCCGCGGACGACATCGAACCGATGGAGGTGAAGGGTCGCGACCTCGTCGCAGGCGTGCCCAAGACCCTCGAGATCAAGTCGGAAGAAGTGCGCGAAGCCCTGGCCGAGCCGATCAACGCCATCGTCGAGGCCGTCCGCATGGCCCTCGAGCGGACGCCGCCGGAACTCTCCGCGGACATCGTCGACAAGGGGATCGTACTGGTGGGCGGCGGCTCGATGCTGCGCAATCTCGACATCCTGCTGCGCGATGTCACCGGCCTTCCGGTGATGTTGGCGGAAAATCCGCTGACGGCGGTGGCGATGGGGACCGGGCGCTGTCTCGACGAACTCCGTCTCCTCAAGGAAGTGTCAATCCGCTCCTGAATACGGCCCGGAGGCCTGGGCCCGCAGAGGGCTCGTCGCGAGATTCATGTTCAAACCGTGGAAACGAACGGCGGGTCCGCTGGTGTTCCTCGGACTCGCGCTGCTGGCCCTGACATCGATGATGTCGGATCGGGGATCCGTGCGTGCTGGCGGGCGCGATCTGCCGTGGTGGGAGGGGCTCGTCGTCGATGCGATCGCGGGGGTCCAGGCGGTGGTCTCCGCCCCGGTCGATGGCGTACGCGATACGTGGGCCGGCTATGTCGATCTGCTCGACGTGCGCGAGCGCAACCTGGGCCTCGAAGCGCGCGTGGCGGTCCTCGAAGAAGAGGCGCTGCAGTATCGAGAGGCGCTGGTGGCCAGCGGGCATCTGGAACGCATCGCCGAGATGCGCGCCGACTACGAGATCGCGATGCTGCCGACCAAAGTCGTGGGCTTCGGCGCGGGCCTCAGCTTTCGCTCGCTGCTGGTCGACCGCGGCCGCGCGGACGGGGTGCGTCCCGGGCAGCCGGTGATCCATCACGACGGGGTGGTGGGCCTGGTGACGGCCACCTCCGGCGGCGCGGCGCGCAGCATGCTGATCCTCGATCCCCAATCCTCGATCGACGCCATCGTCCAGCGCAGCCGGGTGCGGGGCATGCTGCGCGGGCGCGGCACCGGTTCGCTCGATTTCGAGTTCGCGACGCGCGGGGGGGACGTCCTGGCCGGAGACGTGGTGCTGACTTCGGGGCTCGGGGGCGTGTACCCGAAAGGGCTGCGGCTCGGGGCAGTGACGGAAGTGGCCGCCGCCCGCGGGCAGTTATTGCGCCGGGCACAGGTCGAGCCGGGGGTCGACTTCGGCCGACTCGAGCAGGTCTTCGTGATGCTGTTTCGCGCGCCGAGCATGGAGTTGCTCTACGGCGCTGGCGAGGGGCGAGAGGAGACGGCTGCGCGATGAAGCGGGGGATCGCGACCTGGCTGCTCGGAATGGCCGTGCTCGCGTTGCAGGGCGCCCTTACTCGCGTGCTGCCCTTTGCGTTGGCACCGGATGTGCTGCTGCTCGGCGTGGTGGCCCTGGGCCTGCACTGGCAGGGTCGCACCGCGGGGCTCTGGCTGGTCGCCGCCCTCGGCTTCGGGGTCGACGCGGTTTCCGGGTCGCTGTTTGGCCAGCACGCGCTGCTCTACCTGGTGGTTTTTGTCGTGACGGCAAAGCTGAGCCGCCCACTCTATCTCCGCGGCAGCGTCGCCCTGGCTCTGTTTGCGGCACTCGCCACCGTGCTGACGGCAGGCCTCGCGGCGACGCTGACGGTGCTGCTGACGGGGGCTCCCTTCCCCGCCTGGGCCTGGGGGATTGACCTGGCGATCCACGCCGCGATCAACGGGGTGTTCGCTCCGGGGGTCTCGGCCGGGCTCGCACTCTGGCTCGGCTGGCTCGCTGGCGACGAAGTCGCGAGCAATCGTCCGGTCCCGCTCGAATCGCGTTCGGGTGCGGCGTGATCGGCCCCGGCGAGCGCGACCACCGGATCCACGCGGGCCCCGATCCGGTCGTCGAGTCGCGCATCATCTGGCTCGCCGCCGGCCTGGTGGTCTTCTTCGGGATTCTGGGGCTTCGTCTCTTCGTGTTGCAGATCGTCGATGGCGCCGACCTGCTCGATCGATCGGTTCGCAACTCGGTGCGGACCGAGCGCGTGGAGGCGCCGCGGGGCGACATCGTGGATCGCGAGGGACGCCTGTTGGCCACGACGCGACCGGCGTACCGGGTCTCGGTGATTCCGAGCGAACTCGCCAACCCCGAGAAGACCTGGGTGATGCTCGGCGCGCTGCTGGATCTCGACCCGGCGGCTGTCGCCGAACGCGTGGGCACACCGAGCGGTCGCGATCGCTTCCGTCCGATCGTGATCGCCGAGGATCTCGACCGGGCCGCCCTCGCCCGCGTCGAAGCCCACCGACACGCGCTGCCCGGCGTGGTGACCGACAGTCGGCCGCGCAGGCTCTATCTCGACGGCCCCGGAGCCGCGCATCTTCTCGGGAGCATCGGCGAGATCGGTGCGCGCCAACTCGAAACCCTCCGCGCACAGGGCTACCAGCCCGGCGATATCGTCGGGCAAGCCGGGCTCGAGGCGGGCTTCGAGACCCATCTTCGGGGCCGCACCGGGGGACGCAACCGGGTTGTCGACGTCCACGGTCGCGAGGTGGAGATTCTCGACGAGATCGACGCCATTCCGGGGGGCCGTTTGGTGCTTTCCCTCGACCTCGATCTCCAGCGGGCGGCCGTCGAAGCCTTCCAGGAAGGGGCGAGCGAGGCGGCTCCCCGCGCGGGTGCGGTGGTGGTGCTCGACCCGCGCAATGGAGACGTGCTCGCCCTGGTCTCGCAGCCGGGGTACGACCCGAACCTCTTTGCCGGCGGTATCGATGCCGCCGCCTGGAGTGCCCTGCGTGATGACAGCGGCAAGCCGCTACAGAATCGTGCGTTGGCCGGGCAGTATGCGCCGGGCTCGACCTACAAGGCGGTGGTCGCGGCGGCGGCCCTCGAAACCCCCGGTTTCGACGCCGAGAAGACGACCTTCTGTCCCGGGTATTTCCGGCTCGGCACTCACGTCTATCGCTGTTGGAAGCGCAAGGGACACGGCGCCGTCGACCTCGCGAAGGCGTTGCTGCGTTCCTGCGACGTCTACTTCTACCGCCTTGGACTCGAACTCGGGATCGACCGGATCGCGGCGGTCGCTCGTCGGCTGGGGCTCGGGGAGCCGACTGGGATCGAGTTGGCGAACGAGAAGTCGGGGCTGGTGCCGAGCCGCGAGTGGAAGCGTCGCAATCGGAACGCGAGCTGGCAGAAGGGCGAGACGGTCCTCGCTTCGATCGGACAGGGCTTTAACCTGGTGACGCCGATCCAGTTGGCGGTGGCCTATGCCGCGATCGCAAACGGCGGTGAGCGGGTGGTCCCAAGGCTGGTCGACCGCCTCGAGACCTGGGACGGGAGGGTGATCCGGCGGATCCCCAGCCGCGTGGACGGCATTGCGGGCTTTGACCCCGAGCAGATCGGTGTATTGACCGACGCGTTGGTGCAGGCGGTGCAGGGCCCGACGGGGACCGGCGCCCGCGCCCGCGTCCCCGGCGTACAGGTGGCGGGGAAGACAGGCACCACGCAGGTCGTCAGCCTCGACGCCGTCGAGAAGTTCGCAGCGGGCGAGATTCCGATGCGCCTGCGTGACCACGCCCTCTTTGTGGCTTTCGCCCCGGCGGAGGCGCCGGAGATCGTCGTCGCGGTGGTGGTGGAACACGGAGAGAGCGGGGGGAGGACGGCCGCGCCGATCGCTCGCGCAGTCCTCGAGCGTTATTTCGAGAAGCACGGACGACCGGCCTCCGCGGGAGGCGAAAAGCTTGCGACTCGTTGAGCGCCGCACCATCCAGGATTTCGACTGGGTCCTGTTGGGGCTCGCCGGCGCGCTGCTTGCGCTCGGCCTCGTGAACCTCGTCTCGGCGACCCACCCCGGGGAGCCCCTGGTCCTCTCCGATGGCGTGCGGCGTCAATTGATGGCGCTGGGGCTCTCGCTGACGGTGTTGGTCGCGATTCTCTTTGTCGACTACCGGCACTTCGAGAGGCTCGCGCTGCCCCTCTATTTTGCGAGTGCGGCATTGCTCGTGGCGACGTTGCTCTTTGCGCCGGTGACGCGCGGCGCCCAGGCGTGGCTTTTTGAGGGGCGCTTCCAGCCCTCGGAATACGCGAAGATCGCCCTGGTGCTGGCGATGGCCGCGACCTTCGCGCGGTACCCGGCTGGCGAGATCACGAAGCTCCGCCAGTTGGGGCTGCCCTGCCTGCTGGTGGCACTCCCGGTGGGCTTGATCGTGTTGCAGAAGGACATGGGGGTGGCCCTCCTGACCCTGCTCGTGGGCGCGAGCTACCTGCCCCTGGTGCGGATTCCCGGTCGCTCGTGGGTGGCGCTCGGCGGCTTCGGCGTGGCGGCGGTGGCATTGATCTGGCGCTTCGGCCTCGCGGCCTACCAGAAACAGCGCATCTTCGATTTCATCGACCCGAGCCGCGACCCGCTTTCGTCGGGCTACCAGGCGATGCAGTCGCGCATCGCGGTGGGGTCGGGCGGCCTCTTCGGCATGGGCTGGACCGAGGGCACCCAGACCCAACTCCGCTTTCTGCCGACCCAGCACACCGACTTCGTGTTTTCGGTGCTCGCTGAAGAATGGGGTTTTGTGGGGAGTGCCCTGGTCCTCGGTCTCTACCTGGCGATGCTGCTGTGGGGGCTTTGGATCGCGCGCAATGCGAAGGACAACTTCGGCATGATGTTGGCGATTGGTCTCGTGGGAACCCTTTTCTGGCCCGCCGCGATGAACGTCGCGATGGTGTTGGGGCTTGCCCCGGTGATCGGAGTTCCATTGCCGTTCTTTTCCTACGGCGGCTCGGCACTACTGGCCGCGTGCATCTCGCTGGGGTTGCTCCTCAATGTTTCGATGCGCCGCTACGTTTACTAACGATGCGCAAGGCAATGATCCTGTGGGCTGTGGATGGGCTCATCGCATGAGGCGCTCGGGCCCGCCTGGTCTGCCGATTCCGCGCGTCGCTGCGCTCTTCGACATGGACAAGACGCTGATCGCCGAGAACTCGGGGTCGCTCTACCTGCAGTACCTGCACGCCCGCGGCGAGATCGGTGATCGCGATCTATTGGCCGGCCTTGGCGACTACCTGCGCTACAAGATCGGCAGCCTCGATCTCGGTCGATTCGCCGAGACGATGGCCGCACCCTTTGCGGGCCGCACCGAGAAGTCGGTGGCGGCCGAGACGCGCGAATGGTTCGAGGAGCGGGTCGTCGCGATGATCTACCCCGAGGCCGAGGCCCACGTGCATCGGCACCGCGCGCGCGGCGACATCGTGGCAATCGTGAGCGGCGCGCCGCAGTTCGCGATCGAGCCGCTGGCCGAGTACCTGGGGATCGAACACGTGATCTGCACGCGCTTTCTGGTGGAAGCCGGCCGCTACACCGGCGGGGTCGAGCAGCCGGTCTGCTTCGGCGAGGGGAAGATCGAGCGACTGCGCCAGTTCCTGGAAAGCTTCGAGATCGATCTCGCCCGCAGTTGGTTCTACACCGACTCGGTGACCGACCTGCCGCTGCTCGAAGAAGTCGGCCACCCGGTGGTGACCAACCCCGACCCGATGCTCTATTGGACCGCGAGTCGAAGGCACTGGCCGGTCGAGTTCTTCGAGCCACCCGCCGTCGTTTCCTAGGCGGGCGCCGCCATTGGCGGTCGGGGATCAGAGGAGCTTCGTGACGAGCTCTTCGAAGGCCTTCCGCGGGCGTGCGCCCTGCATCTGCTCGACCACCTGGCCGCCCTGGAAGGCGAGTACCGTCGGGATCGAGCGAACTCCGTAGCGCCCGGGGGTCTGCGGCGAATCGTCGACGTTCATCTTTACGATCTTCACGCGATCGCCGTACTCGGCCGCGAGATCGCCGATGATCGGGGCGATGGCGCGACACGGGGCGCACCACTCGGCCCAGAAGTCGACCACCACCGGGACGTCGGATTGGAGCACTTCGCTCTCGAAATTCTGGTCTGTAACTTCCGCGACTTCGGCCATCGGTCTCCCTCGGTTTACCGGGCGTGGCCGAGCGCGGCCGACGCGATGTTCAGGTGGATCCAGACGCAGCATAGCAGTGCGTTGGCGCCTGCGGCGCGCTTCGGGTTCGCGGTGGAGGCTCCGCGGCGATTCGCTTGGAGGCGCTCTGCCGCGACGCTAGGCTCGCGGCCTCGCGGGCGCGCTGCCAAAGCACCGCGTCCCCGGGGACCCGCCGCAGTGCGTTGCGACCGCCAGGAGCGCCCCCCATGAAGCGAAAGCCGGAGTTCATCGATCGCTCGAAGGTCCGCACCGTCCCCGCGGCGGAGCGTGAGAGCCTCGTTTCGGTTTCGAAGGAGGCGAGGCCGCATCGCCCGGGTTCGAGCTTCCGCGCCTTTCTCGATGGGCTGCCTGACCTGCTGGGCGCTGCCGACTTGCGCGCGGCGACCGGGGCGTGGGCGCGGGCAGTGCGGGAGGAGCGCACCGTGGTGGTGGCGATGGGCGCCCACCTGATCAAGGTTGGGCTCTCGCCGATTCTCGTCGACCTGATGGAGCGCGGGGCGATCCACGCGATTGCCATGAACGGGGCCGGCTGCGTTCACGACCTCGAACTCGCGCAACTCGGCAAGACCAGCGAGGACGTCGCGGCCTCGCTCGACGCGGGGACCTTCGGCATGGCCAAAGAGACCGCCGAGCGCCTCAACGAGGCCATCGCTCGCGGCGCCGAAGCGGGCATCGGCATGGGCGAGGCGGTCGGCCGCGACCTGCTCGAAGCGGGTGGCCCCTTTGTCTCGCGCTCGATCCTCGCCACCGCAGCGCGGCTCGAGATCCCCGCAACGGTTCACGTCGCCATCGGGACCGATATCCACCACATGCACCCCAGCGCCGACGGCGCGGCCCTCGGCGCAACGAGCTATCGCGATTTCGAGACGCTGACCGGAATGGTGGCGACTCTCGAAGGCGGCTTCTACGCCAACATCGGGTCGGCTGTGATCCTGCCCGAGGTTTTCCTGAAGGCGCTCGCGCTCGCGCGAAACCTCGGGCATACGGTCGAGCGCTTCACCACTCTCGACATCGACTTCAAACGCCAATATCGACCCACGCAGAACGTGGTCGAGCGGCCCACGCGGCTCGGCGGCCGTGGCATCGCCCTCACCGGGCAGCATGAGATCTTGCTGCCGTTGCTGGCCGCCGGGGTGATCGAGAGCCTCGAGGAAGAGGCCGCGACTTGAGTGGGGTGCGCCTGGTGGAGGGGGACATCAGCGTCCAGGAAGTGGACGCGGTGATCAACGCCGCCAATGCCTCCCTGCAAATGGGCAGCGGCGTGGCGGGTGCGATCCGCGAGCGCGGGGGCCCGAGCATCCAGCACGAATGCGACGCTCTGGGGCCCATTGAAGTCGGGCGCGCAGCGGTGACCTTCGCGGGCGACCTGAAGGCGCGCTTCGTGATCCACGCGGCGGTGATGGAGATCGGCGGCGTGGCCGAGGCGGAGAGCGTGCGGAGCAGCCTCGAACACGCTCTTGCGTGCGCGGCCGAACGCGCTTGCGCAACGGTCGCATGTCCGGCGCTCGGAACCGGAGTCGGCGGCCTCGGTTTGCAGCGCTGCGCGGAGATCTCCCTCGAAGTGGCGCGCCGGGTCGTCGCTGCAGACGGGCCCATCGACGAAGTCCGCTTCGTCCTCTTCGGCGAGCCTGCCTACCGCGTGTTCGAGATGGTCGACGACGCCGAAAAGGTCTTGCGCCAGATGCAGGCGCTCGAGCGCCGCTAGCGGGGAAAAACGGGGACGGGGTTTCTTTTTTCTTTTTTTCCTTTTCGGCACCGCGGTAGCGACGGTTCCCAGTAGATCCGCCGAAAAGGAAAAAAAGAAACCCCGTCCCCGTTTTTCCCCGCCTCCCCTTTTTTCCCGGATTTCCGTCCTCGTCCCCGATTTCCGACCCGGCTATACTCCCTCCGCGCCCCCCGCTGGCGACTCGAAGAGGCCTCGATGACCGAGTTCCACCAGGCTGCCGCGGCCGTCTATCTCGCATCCGGTATCGCCGCGTTGCTGGGGATCGTGCTGCCCTCCGAGCGCATCGCTCGCGCTTCGCTCTACGGGCTGGTGGTAGGGGCCGTGTTGCAGGGCATCGCCTTCGCCACACTCCACCGGGCAGCGGCGCCGCCCGCGCTCACAGATTGGGTCAGCGTCGGTGCGCTGGTGGCATGGATGGCGGTGGTGGTGATGGTGTTCTTCGCCTGGAGGATGCGCCTCACGACCCTGGCCGCCGTGGTGGGCTTCGTCGCCTTTCTCTTCGTGTTTGCATCGCTTCTGAAAGATCCATCGACCTCCGTCGCGGTGGCCGGCGAAGCGGGCGCCTGGCCCCACGCCCACGTGCTGCTCGCCAGCGCCGGCATCTCGCTCCTCGGCGTCGCTGGGCTTGCCGGGATCTTCTACCTGATCGAGCACCGCCGGCTCAAGTCGAAGCGTGCGCTCAAGCGACGGGTTCCCGGGCCTTCGCTCGAAGCACTCGACCGTGTCGGTGTGGCGTCGTTGGCCGCCGGCTTTCCCCTGCTCACGTTGGGTCTTGCCACCGGCATGATGTGGCAGCGCTCGGAAAACGGCGTCCTCTTTGCCGGGGGGCCCCACGAGGTCTGGACCCTCGTGGCCTGGCTCTTCTACGCAGGCGTCGTTTTCGTGCGCTTCCGCGGGCAACAGGGTGCACGCCAGGGGGCCGCCACCGCGGTGGCGGGGTTCGTCTTCCTGACCTTCGCCGTGGTGGGCGTGGGAGTGCTTCGATGAAACTCCTGCTCGTCGGCATGAACCACCGCAGCGCGCCGGTCGAAATGCGCGAACGCTTCGCCATCGACGATCCCGCGCCGGCGCTCGAGAAATTGGTCGCCGGGGACGAGATCGAGGAAGCGGTCCTGATCTCGACCTGCAATCGCGTCGAAATCGTGGTGCAGACGCCGAACGTCGAAGCGGCGCGCCACCGTCTCGTTCGTTTCTTCGGGACCGAGTGGCCGGCCGGCCCCCAGGGCAGCGGCGGGTCCGAGTGGGCCACCCGAACCCATGGTGCAGCCATCGAGGACCATCTTTACGTCTACCGCGACGCCGAAGCGATCGCCCACGTGTTTCGCGTGGCCTCGGCGATCGATTCGATGGTCGTCGGCGAGCCCCAGATTCTCGGACAGGTAAAAGACGCCTATCGCCACGCGGTCGACGCCGGCTCCTGCGGGCCGATCCTCTCGCGCCTCTTCCAGCGAGCCTTTGCCACCGCCAAGCGCGTGCGTTCTGAAACGCGCATCGGACACGGGGCGGTGTCGATGGCGCGGATCGGGGTGGACCTGGTGGCGCAGGTCTTCGAGGATCTTGGCTCGAAGAAGGCACTCCTGGTCGGCGCCGGCGAGATGGTCGAGGCAGCGCTTGCCGCACTCCAGGGGAATGGCCTCGGGCACGCCACGATCGCCAATCGCAGCCTCGAACGCGCTCGCGATCTCGCCGAGCGTTTCGGCGTTACGGCCTTCGGTCTTGACGCGCTGCCCCGGCTTCTGGCCGAAGCCGACGTGGTGCTGACTTCGGTCGCCGTTGCGGAGCCGATCCTGGGCGTCGAACTCGCTCGCGAGGTCCTCGCCCGTCGGCGCGGACGGCCGGTGGTGGTGATCGACCTCGGCGTGCCCCGCAACGTGGCTCCCGAGGTGGGCGAAATCGACAACGTCTACCTCTATGACGTCGACGACTTGCAGGGGATCGCCTCGCAGAACGCCGAAGAGCGTCAACGCGAAGTGGCCCGGGCCGGTCGTATCGTGAGCGCCGAGTGTCAGCGTTTTGAGGGATGGCTCGGTGCCCTCGAGGCATTGCCGACGATTCGGGATCTGTCGGCGCGGGCCGAGGCGCTGCGCCGCGCCGAGTTCGAGCGCAGCGTGGCGCGCCTCGACCTCGACGAAGAGCAACGCGCAGGGCTCGAGACGATGACGCGTTCGCTGGTGAGCAAACTCCTCCACCATCCGCTCACGCGTCTGCGAAAAGAAAGCGACCGGGCAGAGGGGCTGGCGCTTCGGGGAGCCGCCCGGGTGCTCTTCGGGCTCGACGAACCGGAGGCGGGTGCCGATTCGGAGGCGCTGGACGATCCGGCGGACGACACTTGAGCCGAATTCGGATTGCGACCCGCGGCAGCGACCTGGCCCTGGCCCAGGCCGACTGGACCGCCCGGCGGATCCGCGAACGTCTTGGCGTGGAAAGCGAACGCGTCGTGATCGAGACCCAGGGCGATCGCATTCTCGACCGGCCGCTCGCGAAAATCGGAGGCAAGGGCCTCTTCGTCAAGGAGATCGAGGAGGCGCTGCTCTCGGGCCGCGCCGACGTGGCCGTGCACAGCGCGAAAGATCTGCCGGCGGAGGTGCCCGCGGGCCTCGTGCTGGCGGCCTTCCCGGAACGCCTCGATCCCTGCGATGCGTTGGTGACGGCCGAGCCCGGCGCGACCCTTTTGAGCCTGAAAGAGGGCGCACGCGTGGGAACCGGGAGCGTGCGGCGCACTGCGTTGCTCCGCGCGCGGCGCCCGGATCTCGAAATCGTCCCGTTGCGGGGCAACGTCCCCACGCGCCTGCAGAAACTCGAGAGCGAGGGCCTTGATGCCATCGTGCTCGCCTGCGCCGGCCTGCTGCGCCTGGGGCAGGGCGCGCGCATCGGTGAAAGGCTCTCCCCCGAGGTGATGCTGCCCGCGGTCTGCCAGGGGACCCTCGCCCTCGAGGTGTGTGCCGCAGGCGAATGGGCCGAGCGGATCGCCGAACTGGACGACGCCGAGACCGCCCTTCGCGTCGCTGCGGAACGCGGATTGCTGGTGGCACTCGAGGCCGACTGCAGCGTTCCGCTGGCAGGGCTCTGCGAAGTCGAGGGCGGCGACCTGCGCCTGCGCGGTTTATTGGCGTCGCCGATGGGAGAGTTGATCGCGGCGGAGAGACGCGCGCCAGCAGACCTGAAGCACGCCGCCGAAGCAGGAGAGCGCGTGGCGCGGGATCTGCTCGAGGCGGGCGGGCGCGAATTGCTGGCGGAGCTGCGCGCCGCGGAGAAAGCCTGATGCCGCGCGCATCGAACACCGAAGGCCGCGGTGACGGCGGCTTCGTCAGCCTGGTGGGCGCCGGCCCCGGCGATCCCGGACTCGTCACAGTGCGCGCCGCCCAGTGCCTGCGCGAAGCCGACCTCGTGCTCTGTGACGAACTCGTCTCCAGTGCGGTCCTCGCGCTGGTGGGCCGGGATACCGAAGTCCACAACGTGGGGAAGCGCGGTCACGAAGAGCCGGTGCGCTCGCAAGAAGCCATCGAAGAATGGATCGTGGACGCCGCTCGCAGCGGGCAGCGGGTGGTGCGCCTCAAGGGCGGAGATCCCTTTGTTTTTGGCCGCGGGGGCGAAGAAGCATCGGCCTGTGCCCGAGCGGGGATCCCCTTCGAGGTCGTGCCCGGCGTGAGTTCTGCGCTCGCCGCCCCGGCCTACGCCGGCATCCCCGTCACCGACCGACGCCACGCTGCTTCCTTCGCGGTGGTGACCGGGCACAAGGACCCGACCGAGGTGAGCGAAGCCACGCGCTGGGCTTCGTTGGTGCAGACCGTCGACACCCTGGTGATCCTGATGGGGATGCGCAACCTCGCCGATCTCGTGGCGCGAATGATCGCCGGGGGGGCCGACCCGGCGACGCCGGCAGCGGCGATCTCCGATGGCACCCTGCCTTCCCAGCGCGTGGTCGAGGCTGCGCTCGCCGACTTGCCCGACGCGGTACGGGCTGCCCGCCTTCGCGCCCCGGCGGCGGTGGTCGTCGGTCACGTGGTGGCGCTCCGCGAAGAACTCGCGTGGTTCGAGCCGGGACGTCTCGCGGGCGTTCGCGTGCTGGTGACCCGCGCCCGGGAACAGGGAGCGGAACTCGAAGCCGACTTGCGGGCCGCAGGGGCGCAGCCGATCTCGATCCCGATGGTGGCTTTCGCCCCGGTACTCGACCAGGCCGCCGTCGACCGCGGCCTCGCGGAACTCGAGCGCTTCGATGCGGTGCTCTTCTCGAGCGCCAACGCGGTGCGTTTCCTGGCGGCGCGCGCTCGCGAAACCGGGACCTTTAAAAAGCTCGCCGATGGGCGCCTCGAGATCGGCTGCATGGGGGTGGCGACCGCCGACGCCGTCCACCGCGAAGGCCTGCGCTTGCATTTCGTGGGTCGCGGCGGGGCCCGCGAACTGATCGCCGATCTCGTGACCCGCGACCGGATCCGCGGGCGCCGATTCTTCCTGCCGCGCTCGGAAATCGGCCTCGATGAACTCGAGACGCAACTCGTCGCGGCGGGCGGCGCGGTCGAAACAGCGCCGCTTTACCGCAACCGACGCCCGGAGGTCGACGCCGAATCACTCCGCGAGCGGCTCTGCGCCGGAGATTTCGACGTGCTGTGCTTTGCGAGTCCCTCGGCGGCCAGCCATTTTGCGTCGTTGCAGGACGCTGCCTCGAAGAAGGCCCTCACGCGCAGCGTGGTGTCCGCGCTGGGCGAAACTACCGCGGCTGCGCTACGCGAAGAGGGGATCGCGGTGGATGTGACGGCACCGAGACCGGTGCTGGGCGACTGGATCGAGGCCATCGCGGACCACCTTCGGGACCTTCGGGAGAGGAGCTAGCCGATGGGATTTCCTACGACGCGCATGCGCCGGCTGCGCAGCAGCGAGACGCTGCGGCGCATGGTTCGAGAGCACGAGTTGACGCGCGACGACCTGGTGCTTCCCCTCTTCATCGTAGAGGGGCTCGCCCAGCGCGAGCCCGTGGCGTCGATGCCCGGGGTGTTTCGGTTCTCGGTGCGCGAGGCGGTGGACGAATGCAAACGCGTTCGCGACCTCGGCGTGCCGGCGGTGATTCTCTTCGGGATTCCGCAGCAGAAGGACGCCCGGGGTTCCGGTGCCGATCGGGCCAGCGGAATCGTGCAGGAGAGCGTCGCGGCGATTCGCGGCGCGGTCGATGACCTGTGCATCATCACCGACGTCTGTCTCTGCGAATACACCGACCACGGCCACTGCGGGATCGTCGACGGCGAGAGTGTCGACAACGATCCCAGCGTGGAGCGGCTCGCCGCCATCGCGCTCTCGCACGCGCGGGCGGGGGCGCACATGGTGGCCCCCTCGGACATGATGGACGGGCGGGTGGCGGCGATTCGAAGCGCTCTGGACGCGAATGGTTTCGAGAACCTTCCGATCCTCTCCTACGCCGCGAAGTACGCCAGCGCCTTCTACGGACCCTTTCGCGACGCTGTCGAAAGCACGCCGCAATTTGGTGATCGCCGCTCCTACCAGATGGATCCGCCGAATCGGCGCGAGGCCCTACGCGAGATGCAACTCGATCTCGATGAGGGAGCCGATGCACTGATGGTGAAACCGGCGCTCTCCTATCTCGACGTGCTGGCCGAAGCGCGTCGGCGCTTTGACGTTCCGCTGGCGGCGTACCAGGTCTCTGGTGAGTACGCGATGATCCAGGCCGCGGCCCAGAACGGGTGGATCGACGGCGAGCGCGCGATGCACGAGGCGCTGGTCTCGATCAAGCGCGCGGGGGCCGATTGGATCCTCAGCTACGCGGCGGCCGACGTCGCGGCGCGGCTGCGCTGAGCCTGAAGGGCGTTCGAGTGCAACGGGGTCGACCTCGGCGACGTCGCTGAAGAGACGATCGCACCGGCGGCGAACGAGTGGACCCTCGCCGGCTCCCGTTTCGACGGGATCCCCGCCCGCCCCCGCCCATAACGATTCGGGATGCGGGATGCGCGAATCGCCGGGGCGCCCCGGCAGGGCCTTCGTCGGCTTCCGTCGCGAACGCTCTAAGAAGGCGCCGAAACCAGTGCCGGCACGACCTCGGTGGCGAGGGCTTCGAGCGAGGCTTCGAGAATTTTGGGGGCCACCCCGGGCACCTCGATGCGGGCGATCAGGAGATCGACGCCGATGCGCTCGCGGTAGCGCGCAAGTTCGTGCCGCACCTGGGAAGGCGAGCCCACCAGCACCCGGGATTCGATCGGGGCCTTGGCAGCGCGACCCAGAGCGGCCGGGACGCGCCCGACTTGGAGGGCCCGCGCCTCGCGTTCGATGGCTTCGAGCACGCTGCGCACCGCCGCCTCGTCTTCCGAGACGAAGACGGTACGCATCAATGGGACGGCGAGGGGGGCGGCGTTCTTCTCGGGCGACAGTGCGGCGGCGTGGAAGGAGAGGTTCTCGGCAATGAGGTCGAGGCTTTCGAGCGGCGAAGGCAGGTAGGGAAGCCCGTGGCGCGCAGCCTGGGCGAGCCCCTTGCGGCCGAAGGCCGCCACACCCATCGGCGGGGGCCCCTCGCCGCGCCCGGCCCAGCGCACGAGCATCGCCTCGAGGTGGTCGTCGAAGCGATTGCGCTTCGACTGGGCCGGCACCTGGAAGGCCTCGAAGAGGGGGCGCCGAAAGCCGCGACCGAGCCCGAGGATCACGCGGTCGCCCGAGAGCGCGCGCAGGTCGCTGACCTCGTCGGCGAGTTGCACCGGGTGGTGGATCGGAAGCAGCAGCGAAGTCGTACCCAGGCGAAGCTTCGTGCTCTTCGCCGCGAAGGCGGCGAGCAGCGAAAGCGGAGTGCTGCAGGCGCCGGGCGCGAAGTGCATTTCGGGCAGCCAGACCGAGTGCAGCCCGAGAGCCTCGCACTGGCCCAGGCGCTCGAAATGGCGCTGCCAGTCCCCCGGGCGCCCGACACCGCCGAGGGCCACCCCGAGAGCCAGGCCCTCGAGCCCCCAGCGCGCTTTCGAGCCCGTCCCCGGCGGCACGGAAGAGGTCGGCGCGGGGGAGGGCGTTTGCAGGTCGCTCATGTCGAGCCGAGGCGGGTTACCAGAGCTGGGGGCGCTTGGTGGGACAGGTCCAGGCGCCGGCTCCACCCTCTTCCTCGTCCGCGTACTCCCCGTCGTACTCTTCATATTCGTATTCCTTGCCGAATTCGTCGAGGTACGCGGGCGTGTAGCCGCACTGGATCCATTCGGTCGAGACAAATTCGAGGAGGTAGCTGGTGCCGAGCCCGCGGTACTCGAACTCGGGCTGGGTCAGCCAGCCGGCGTCGTAGGCGAGTTGGAAGCCGACCCGCGGCTGCGGGATGGCATCGATGTATTCGAGCTCGATCAGGTCTTCGAGCTCGTCGGGGTAGCCACTCGTTTCGAGGTAGTGAACGTGGAGCGCGTCGATGATCTCCACCGCGATCACGAAGCGACTCTGGTTGTAGTCGGCTTCGGTCATTGCACGACCGACGAAGAGCGGGAAGAACGCGAGCAGCGCGCCGAGTACCAGGTGACCAGCCCGACGCAGCAAAGCGGGCTGTCGCTCGCTTGCGCCGGTGCGGCTCGCCAGGAAGAAGGCGACCCCGCAGAAAACGAGCCAACCGATCCCGCCCGCCGCACCAGCGCCTTCGCCTCCGCCAAAGCGCGAGGCAAACCACCACAGCGGGAGGGCGACGCCCGCCAGGAACGCGAGCGCCGAGAGAAGCTTGTAGCTCCGGTAGAGGGCCACGCCGGCGACGCCGAGGCCGAGCCCGAGGAGCAGGCCGACGACCGCGTAGGCGCCGATGTCGAGGCCCACCGCCGGGAGCGCCGGCCAGGGCGAGAAGTTCACCGGCAGGTCGGGATCCCAGCCGGTGGTGTGCCGGAAGAGGATGACGACTGCGACGAGCAGCGGGAGGTAGACGGCGGCCTTCGCCAGCGTCGAGAGCCGCAGCCAGCTCGCCGCCAACCACGGCGCCGCCAACGTAAAGCCGATCACCGAAGCAATCGACGTAAAAATCGCCGAGGCGCGCCAATGGAGCAGGCTCCACATCCCATCCTGATAGAAACCGTAGAAGCCGAAGAGCCCGATGGAGAGCACCGCCGAGAAGGCCAGCGCCCGGGCGATCGCCGATTTCGTAAAGGCGATGACCGAGGCGCAGAGCAGCACCGCCGGAGTCAGCAGCAACAGGGTGTGGATGTGCCAGGTTTCGGAGGCGTCGGGGTAGTCGTAGCCCAGCGCGTCCTCGATCTGTCCCCAGATCGGCCACGTCAGCAGGAACTGGCGCGGCTGCCACCACTCGGTGGCCATTCCGTGACGCGGAACGCCGAGCCCGTAGTGCAGGAAAACTGCGTAGCCCAACAAGAGGAACAGGGCTCCCCATCCCCAGGCGCCCGACGTCTTCGCCATCATCCGTCCTTTCGCCTCGCCGAACCCGTTGCTTCCGGCGAGTCCGTTGATTCCGGAGAGTCCATTGATCCCGCCGAACCCGCTTCTTCTTCGCCCGATGGCGCGTCCTTCGCGCCGAGTCGAATCTTCGCGTTGATTTCAATCGTCCGACCGGCCAGCAACGTGTCGAGGGCCTCGCTGATGTCGAGGCGCTCGAGGCTTCGACCGAGTTCGGCCACGACGGCGTCGGTCATCTCCTTGCGCGTTCGTTCGCCCTGGGCGTCGAGGAAGTCGATCCACTCCTGCGGCAGTGTCTCACCGAGCGCGCGGCGCAGCGTCTGCTCGGTCGTGAAGAAGCCCGTGAGTCCGATCTCGAGCGCGCGCTGTACGAACTCGGGGAGCTGCGAAGGCGGAGGCGTTGCGCCGCGTTCGGAGTTTCTTTGGTGCGGATCGGTTTCGGGCAGGTCTTCGTCCGCGTCCATCGGCGCTCCTTCCGCGTCGACGGCGGAGCATAGGAGAGCGCCTTTGACGGACGCCACCGATGCGGCGCGGCGGCGACGGTACGTCCCAGCGCTCCTCGCCCGGCAAAGGGTGCCCCGAAGGCCGCCGCCCGCGCCGGGGCAGGCGAATCGAGAGCCGCCGCCTGGGGGCCAGGCCGTGGCCACCGCCAGGGGCGATGCGATCCGATGATTGATGGCGTCGGATCCCCTCTGGGGATGCCGGAGGCCTCCAGAACGCCGTCAAACCGCTTTTGCTTTTCCCTCGGGGGTTCCGTAACCTTCCGCGACCGGTCTTTTGGGGGCCGGATCGACAGCGGGGATGTGCATGATCAAGACGATTCTGGTGGCGACGGACGGTTCGCAGGCTGCGGCCTCCGCCGAGGAGTTCGGCCTTGCGCTGGCCGGGCGCTTGCAGGCGAATGCGTCGGGGATCACGGTGATCGAGGATCGCGACGTGCGCGCGCCGAAAGTCGACGGACTCGCGACGTCCACCTTTCCCGAGACCGAATTGCAGGCCTATTACCGCGTCCGGACCGACGCCGTGGCCCAGCGCTTTGCCCAGCGTGCCCAGTCGGCAGGCACCAGCGCGACCTGCGACGTGGCTTCGGGCATCGCCGACGAGATCGTGATCGAGCGTTCGCAGACGAGCGACCTCGTCGTGGTGGGAAGAAACGGAAAGGGCGAGCCCTACAGCGGTTCGCTGGTCGGCTCCACGACCAATCGACTGATTCGCAAGACCAGCCGTTCGACGCTGGTGGTTCCCTCGGGCGGCAGCCTGTCGGGTCCGATCGTGCTCGGCTTTGACGGCTCGCCCGGTTCTCGGATCGCGGCGAACCTCGCCGTCGAACTCGCCAATGGCCTGGGCGAGGCGATCCACGTCTTCGTCGACTCGAAGGACAAGGGCCGCGCGGTCTCGCGCTTCGAAGAAGTACGCCAACTCCTCGGGCCGCTGGCGGATGCGGTGCGAGAGACGTCCTCGACCCTCGGTCGCCCCGACGTCAAGATCGTCGACGCTGCCAAGGAGGCCCGCGCCGGTGTCATCGTGATGGGGGCCTTCGGTCGCAATCGGATCTCCGAATATTTCCTGGGGAGCAATGCGGCGTCGGTCGTCCGAACCTCCCCGGTCTCGGTGCTGCTCGCCCGCTAGTTGCGGCCCCCGGCCCACCTGTGGTTTCCGGCATGGATGAAATCGTGAGCCAGCCGATCCGGCTTCGGGACCTCGCTGCGCTGCTCGGTCGCGAGTACCAGGGAGACCCGGACCTCGAGATTCGGAGCGTCGCTTCGCTCGAAGACGCCGGCCCCGCAGACCTGGCCTTCGTGCGTTCAGAAAAGCTCCTCGATCGCGCGCGCGCGAGTGAGGCCGGCGCCTTGATCGTTCCGCCTGGGCTCGACCTTGGCGCTCGCGCGACGATCGAGTCCCCCGACCCGGGGCTCGACTTTGCGCGGGCGGCGAAAAAAGTCTGCGCCGCCGAGCGTCCGCTGCCGGGCGTGCATCCCGCGGCCTCGGTCGACGCCGCAGCCTCGGTCGATCCCAGAGCGAGCATCGGCGCCGGTGCCGTTGTTGAAGCGGGCGCGCGCATTGGTGCCGAGACCGTCGTCGAGGCGAATGCCGTGATCGAGGCCGACGTGCAGATCGGCGCCGCGTGCCGCCTCGCCGCGGGCAGCATCGTGCGGCATGGCTGCGTTCTGGGGGACCGTGTCGTGGTGCAGGCGGGAGCGGTGATCGGATCGGACGGCTTTGGTTTCGTGAAGAACCCGGAGGGAGCCTTCGAGGCCGCTCCCCAACTCGGTTCCGTCGTCCTCGAAGACGATGTCGAGATCGGCGCGAACTCGACCATCGACCGCGGCAGCCTGGGCCCCACGCGCATCCGGCGCGGCGCGAAAATCGACAACCTCGTCCACGTGGCCCACAACTGCGAGGTCGGCGAAGACGTGGTCATCGCCGCGCAGACCGGGCTCAGCGGCAGCACCTTCGTGGGTGCGGGGGCCATGCTGATGGGACAGGTGGGAGCCTCCGGGCACCTCCGAATCGGAGCCGGTGCCTTCGTGGGTCCGCGCAGCGGGCTCCACCGCGACGTGAAGGACGGGGCGCGGGTGTGGGGATCGCCGCAGATGGACGAGAAGAATTGGCATCGTTCCGCAGCGTCCCTCGCGCGCCTGCCGGGGATCTTCGCACGCGTGCGCGCGCTCGAGCGGAAGCTCGGTCTGCGCGAAACCCGGGACGGGGAAGAGGAGTGAGCCAGCGGCCGGCGTCGCTCTCGGCACTGCGCCGCGATGTCCGCTCTGCCTGCGCACGCGGCGATCTAGCTGGCCTCGCCGAAATCGAGGCGAGTCTCCGCGACGATCCGCGCGCGGGAGCTCGCGATCTCTTGCTGCGATGCGATCGCTATCGCAGTCGTCGCAGCGCGGAAGAGCGGCGCATCTTCGATCTCTTTGCACTGCGTCGGCGCTGCCAGGCCGAAGGAGCACGCCTCGTGGCGGGGGTCGACGAAGTCGGGGTCGGGCCGCTCGCCGGTCCGGTCGTCGCCGCTGCGGTGATCCTGCCGGAGAGCGTCGACCTGCCCGGGCTCAACGATTCAAAGAAGGTTCCGCGCGAGAAACGTGAGCGTCTGGCGGGATGGATCCGCGAACAGGCGCTCGGCTTCGCCATCGGCGAAGTCTCCCCCCTCGAAATCGATCGCGTGAACATCCTGCAGGCGACCCTCGAGGCCATGCGCCGGGCCGTCGCGGGCCTGCCGACGCAAGCGACTCCCGACCACGTCTTTGTCGACGCCCGGACGATCCCCGGGCTCTCGATGCCGCAGACGGCCATCGTAAACGGTGATTCGCGGGACGCTTCGATCGCTGCGGCCTCGATCGTGGCGAAGGTGTACCGCGACCGTCAGATGCGGGAACTCGATGCCGTGCATCCGGCTTACGGATTCGCGCGCAACATGGGCTACCCCACGCCAGAACACTTCGAGGCGCTGCGCGCGCACGGCCCCTGCGAAATCCACCGCAGGTCTTTTCGCCCGGTCTCGGATGCGATCCGCGGACGGCTGACCTGAGGCCCGGGGAAGGGTCTTCGCGGCCCCGCCTGCGCGACGAGCCCGAGGACTTTCGCGTCGATGAGATCCCGCTCTACCCGCCGAGCGGTGAGGGCGGGCACACCTTTTTGCGGGTCGAGAAGCGGCTGCGGACCACCGAGGAGGTCGCCCGGGCGCTGGCGCGCGAGGTGGGCTGCCGACCACGGGACGTCGGCTACGCCGGTCGCAAGGATCGCCGGGCGCTGACCACCCAGTGGTTCTCGGTGCCGGATCTCGACCCCGAAGTCGCCCTCACGTTCTCGCTTCCGGGGGCGGTCGTCCTCGAGGCGTCGCGCCACCCGCACAAGCTTCGCACCGGCCACCTGGGCGGCAATCGCTTCGTACTCAAGGTTCGCGGCTGTGAGGACCTCGTGCCCGAGGCGATCGAGGCGAACCGCCTGCGAATCAGGGCGCACGGGTTGCCGAATCGCTACGGCAGCCAGCGCTTCGGGCGCGACGGCGACAATGCCGAGCGCGCGCGCCGCGCCCTGCGCGGCGAGAAGGTGGGCGGCGACCGCCGTTCGCTGCGTTTTCTCTTTTCGGCGCTCCAGGCGGAGGTCTTCAACGAGGCGCTGGCCCGGCGGGAGCACCCCCTCGAGCGATTCGAGTTGGGCGACGTGGCGGTGGTGCACGCTTCCGGCGGACTTTTCCTGGTCGAAGACGTCGACGTCGATGATGCGCGCGCGCAGGAATTCGAGATCAGTCCTACCGGACCGATCTTTGGGACCCGCACCGTAAACCCCACCGGCGCCGCGGCTGCGCGCGAACGCGCAGCGATGGAAGCGCATGGGGTGCCCGAGGCCGCGCTCCTCGAACTGCCTCCCGGCATTCGATTGCGCGGCGCGCGGCGCGCGCTGCGCATTGCGGTCCCCGACCTCGAGGTGCGGGCCGCGGACGGGACCCTCGAACTCCGGTTCGGGTTGCCCCCGGGAAGCTATGCCACGGTGCTCGTCGACGAATTGCTCGGAACGACCGGGGCCAGCGGCTGACGCAGACCCGGGCCGAGACCTCGGGTGACGTTCTTCAGCCCGCGCTCTATGCTTCGCATCCCCGAGGAGGCCCGCATGAAGATTGCAAACGATGTCTGCGAACTGATAGGACGCACCCCGCTGGTGCGGCTCAACCGTGTGGCGGAGGGCGTGAGCGCCACGATCCTGGTCAAACTCGAAAGCCAGAACCCGGCCGCCAGCGTCAAGGATCGCATTGGACTCGCGATGATCGAAGAGGCCGAAGCGGCGGGCCTGATCGAGCCCGGCAAGACGATCCTCGTCGAACCGACCAGCGGAAACACCGGCATCTCGCTGGCTTTAGTGGCGGCCGTGCGCGGCTACGAGTGCATCCTGGTGATGCCGGAGACGATGAGCCCCGAGCGGCGCGTCACCCTGCGCGCCTTCGGTGCGAAGTTGGTCCTGACCGACGGCGTTCGCGGCATGGGCGGCGCCGTCGAGAAGGCCACCGAGATCGTGGGCGCCATCCCCAATGGCTTCATGCCGCAACAGTTCCGCAATCCGGCGAACCCCGCGGTGCACCGCCGGACCACGGCCGTGGAAATCTGGGAAGACACCGACGGCGAAGTCGATGCCATCGTCACGGGCGTCGGAACCGGCGGAACCATTACGGGGGTGGGCCAGGCGTTGAAGGAAAAGAAGCCGAGCTTCGAGGCGGTGGCCGTCGAGCCCGAGGCCAGTCCGGTGCTCTCCGGCGGCGCGCCCGGCCCACACAAGATCCAGGGGATCGGTGCGGGCTTCGTGCCGGAAGTGCTCGATCGCGATCTGCTCGACGGAGTGATCACCGTCGGCAACGAAGCGGCGATCGAGATGGCGCTGCGTCTCGCCCGGGAAGAGGGGATCCTGTGCGGGATCTCTTCGGGGGCGAACGTCGTCGGGGCGCTCGAGTACGCCGGGCGACCGGGGAACGAGGCCAAAACCGTGGTGACCTTCGTCTGCGACTTCGGCGAGCGCTACGTGCAGACCGCGCTCTTTGAGTCCTGCCGCTACGAGGGCAGCGACTCGCTCGAAGGCTGAGCCGAGGGCTCAGGCGCGCATGCCGGGGAGCACTTCGAAGTGCGCCCCGAGAAGCGTCGAGAGCAGCGAGAGGCCGGCGGCCACCGGCAAGAGCGGTCGCACGGTGTGGCGGGCCACCTGCTTGGCGATGGCCTCCTGCTCGGGACCCGGGGGCACGTTCTCGAGCACGTCCACCAGTGCCGGGACGAGCAGCAGGATCGAGAAGAAGAAGAAGAACCCGACCAGGTAGAGCAACCCCAGGGTGAATCGCGGCCGGAAGGCCGGTGCGCGGCGGCGCAGGGCGGGGTGGGTCGGTCGTTCCATCGAGCCGAAGTCTAGCAGTGACGCGGGGCGGCCCGGCAGCCGAGCGGCCGGGCGTGTACGCTCGCGATGCGGGCCGCTAAAGGGCCCCTCTTGGAATGCGACGGGTGGCAGGGGGAGGTTCCGCGGGTGGCGGCGAAGGCGAAGACCTCGGGCAACAGCGGCTTGCGCCGCCTCGTCGTGATCGACGGCGCCAATACCCTGTATCGCGCCTTTTTCGCACTGCCGCCGATGCGTGCGCCCGACGGCACCCCGACCAACGCGGCTCTCGGCTTCACCAACATGCTGGCGAAGGTGCTGCGCGAAGAGTCTCCGGATTTCGTCGCGATCGCCTTCGATCCCCCGGGCGGAAGCTTCCGCAATCGCGTCTATCCCGAGTACAAGGCGGGTCGCGATGCCCAACCCGAGGATCTCTCGGCGCAGTTTCCGTTGGTCCGCGAGATCGTCGCCGCTTACGGAATCCCGATCCTCGAGGTCGAAGATTTCGAGGCCGACGACGTGATTGCGACGCTGGTCGCCGAAGCGCCCGACGATGTGGCGGTGACGATCGTCTCGACCGACAAGGACCTGATGCAACTCGTCTCGGAGCGGGTCGAACTGGCCGATGGCATCAAGGATCGTCGCTACGGCCCCGCGGAAGTCGAGGAACGCTTCGGTGTCGCTCCCGAGAAGATCCTCGACCTACGAGCCCTGATCGGCGACCCCAGCGACAATATTCCCGGGGTGAAGGGGATCGGTGCCAAGGGCGCGGCGAAGCTGATCGGCGAGTGGGGGAGCCTCGAGAATCTCCTCGACCACACGGCGGACGTCTCCGCGAAACGCGCGCGCAGCGCGCTCGAAGAGCAAGCCGCGCAGGCCCGCCTCTCGAAAGAGCTGGCGACCCTGCGCAGCGATGTCCCGCTCGCCTGCGGGATCGACGGGCTGGTTCTAAAGGAACCGGATCGGGAGGCGCTCCGGGCGATTTTCATAAAGCTCGGCTTCACGCGACTACTCGACGCATTGGGCGAGGGAGCGGCGCCGGCATCGGACGCGGGCCAGAGCGACGTATCCGTAGAGGTCATCGGCAGCCGCAAGGAACTGGCTGCGAAGTTTGCCGCACTCGATCCCGAAACAGCGGTCGTGCTCCACGCCGTCCGGGGGGCCGGAAGCGTGGTGGACGCTCCCTTCGTGGGCCTCGCGTGGGGGCAGGAAGGCCGAGGTCTCTACTTCGCGCCGGTTGCGGATGCGGGCGGTGCAGCGGAGGGCATAGAGGCCGACGCAGTGGCCGCGGAACTCGTGGCGGCGCTCGGACCAGCAGGCGGTGGGAAGCCCCCCGGCTGGTATGGAACCGAGACGAAAAACCTGCAAGCCACGATGGCGGGTTTCGAGCACGTGCTACCGCTGCCGGAGTTCGACGTCGAACTTGCGGCGTTCCTGGTCGACCCGGCCGGCCCCAAGTCGCTGTCGCCGATTGCCGCGGGTTTTGGTTTGGCTGCTGTCCCGAGCTACGAAGATCTCGCCGGGCGCGGCGCGAAGCAGATCCCCGCGGCCGAAATTCCGGTTCCCCAGCTGGCGCAATGGGCGGCGCGTCAAGTCGATGCGCTGCTTCGCCTGCGCGCGCCGCTCGAGGCTCGCCTCGAAGCCGATGGATTGGCGCCGCTCTTTCGCGACGTCGAGCGGCCGCTGACGCAGGTGCTCGGCGAGATGGAGCGCGCAGGGATTCGGATCGACGAATTTCGGCTGGCAACGATTTCGGCAGAGTACGAGGCAGAACTCGAACGCCTCGAAGCCCAGATCTACCGGCTCGCCGGCGAGAAGTTTCTGGTCAGTTCGCCGAAGCAGTTGCAGACGATCCTCTTCGATAAGCTGAAGCTTCCGGTGATCAAGAAGACGAAGACCGGCTATTCGACCGCAGAGGACGTGCTCGAGCAGCTGAGTTCGAAGCACGAACTCCCCGGCGTGGTCCTTGCGTGGCGCCGCCTGGCAAAACTGAAGAGCACCTACCTCGATGCCCTACCCAGCCTGGTGAGTCGCCGGACCGGGCGCGTTCACCCCACTTTCCACCAGACGGGGGCGGCCACGGGGCGCCTTTCGGCTTCGAACCCGAACGTCCAGAACATTCCGATCCGCACCGAGGAGGGTATTCGCATCCGCGAAGCCTTCGTGCCCGAAGAGGGCTGGGCCCTCGTCTCGGCCGACTACTCGCAGGTCGAATTGCGGATCCTGGCGCACTACTCGAAGGATGAGAGCCTGATCGCAGCCTTTCGGGACGGAGAGGATATCCATCGGCTGACTGCGGCGGCGGTGGCCGACATTGCCCCGGAAGACGTTGATGCGGATCAACGCGCGCGGGCGAAGGCGGTGAACTTCGGGATCATCTACGGCTCTTCGGCCTTCGGGCTCGCGAACCAACTCGGCATTGCCACCGCCGACGCGCAGAAGACGATCGACGCCTACTTCGATCGCTACAGTGGGGTGCGCCGCTTTATCGACGAGACGATCGCAGAGGCGAAGGAGCGGGGCTTTGTCACGACGCTCCTCGGCAGGCGCCGCTACCTGCCGGATCTCGCCTCCCGAAACCGGGTGCTGCGGCAGGCCGCCGAGCGGATGGCGGTGAACACGGTGATCCAGGGCACCGAGGCCGACCTGATCAAGAAGGCGATGGTCGAGATTGGTGCCGCGCTCCGGGGCCAGGCCAGCCGAGCGAGGCTGCTGCTCCAGGTGCACGACGAACTGGTTTTTGAGACCCCACGGGATGACATCGATGCCCTCTGCGCGCTCGCCACGAAGCTCATGCGAGGAGCCCCTGGGGACTTGCTGTCGGTCCCGCTAGAAGTCGAAGTCGGGGTCGGTGACAACTGGCGCGAGGCGCATTGAAGGCCCAGTTGGTGCTGAACTGGTGCTGAAACCTTCCCAGATCTCGGTTCGCGAAGAAAGTCACGCCCCGAGGAGCGAATTGCGAAAAATCCGACTTTCTTTCGACACCCCTACCGGGCTACGGGCACTTACTAGCAGCACAGCTTGAATATCCCCTTCCCAGGGATGACCCGGCGCACCGCAAGGCGCGCCGGGTCAGCCATTTTGGGGGTCGGCTGCGTTTTTGCGGGCGACCCGACGCAGCCCCGTTTGCCGGCCTCCCGGCCGGGGGCGCTGCTCTGCGTCCCTACGAAAGGGGACACCCGGCCGGCTGTGCCCAGCGGGTACGACCGGCACGAACGGCCTCTTTCGGACGGAGAGTGCTCTGGTTTCGTTTTACGGACGCAGAGAACCCCGAAGGGGCGAAGTGCAAAGAATCTGAACTTCTTTTGCCACCCTTGTGGGGCCGGGGGCACTTACTAGCAGCACAGTTTGAATATCCCCTTCCCAGGGATGACCCGGGGCACCGCAAGGCGCTCCGGGTCAGCTGTTTGGGGGGCCGGCTGCGTTTCCCGCACGGTCGGGGGCGGCGACCGAGGGGGGATGGCGGGCCCGCGATATACTCGGTCCGCAGTATCCGCCCCGGTCGTCCCGACCGGGCCGCGAGCGCGGGAGCCCTGTTGACCGACCTCTTTTCCCTCGAGGGCCGCACCGCCCTGGTGACCGGCGGCACCCGGGGCATCGGGCTGATGATCGCGCGCGGCTTCGTGCAGGCCGGCGCTCACGTGATCGTCGCGTCGCGCCGTGCCGCCGCCTGTGAGGAAACCGCCGCGGAACTCTCGGAGCAGGGAACCTGCGTTGGCATCAAAGCCGATCTCGGCAGCGAAGCCGGCTGCAACGCGCTTGCGGCCGAGGTTGCCGAGCGCGAGCCGGCGCTCTCGATCCTGGTAAACAACGCCGGCGCCAATTGGGCCGCCCCCTTCGACGAGTTTCCCGACGCCGCCTGGGACAAGGTGTTGGCACTCAACGTGAAGGCGGCCTTCCACCTGACCCGAGCGCTGCGCCCGCAACTCGAAGCGGCCTCCCGCGAGGGGGACCCGGCGCGGGTGATCAACATCGGCTCGATCGACGGCATCCAGGTGCCGACCCTCGAGACCTTCGCCTACTCGGCGAGCAAGGCGGCGGTGCATCAACTCACCCGGGTGCTGGCGCTGCGGCTGGCCCCGAAGATCACCGTCAACGCGGTGGCGCCCGGTCCCTTCGAAAGCAAGATGATGGCCGCCACCCTCGAGGCCTTCGGCGAGCAGATCGCGGCCGCGAATCCGCTGGGGCGCATTGGCCGACCCGACGACATGGCCGGGGTCGCGGTCTTCCTGGCTTCGCGTGCCGGCGCCTACATCAACGGGGCGGTGATCCCCGTCGATGGCGGCATGGTAATTGCCTAGCCTGAATATCCCGTCCACGGGCCTTTGGGCCCGCGAGAGGTCCAAAATGCCCACTGAGCCGCTGATTGCCGTCTTCGTCGACTACGAAAATCTCGAACTCGGCGTGCGCGACATGAAGGCCGGTTCGCTGAAGATCGAGTTGATTCTGACGCGCCTGCTCGAGAAGGGCCGAATCGTCTCGAAGCGCGCCTACTGCGACTGGCGCAGCCACTCGAAGGCGGTGCGCGAGTTTCACGCCCTCGGCATCGAGTTGATCGACATTCCGCGCTCGAAGATGAGCGGGAAGAACAGCGCCGACATCCACATGGTCGTCGACGCCATCGACTTGTGTTACTCGAAGGCGCATATCGACACCTTCGCGCTGCTCACCGGGGACAGCGACTTTTCGCCCCTGGTCTCGAAGCTGAAGGAGAACGACAAACGCGTCTTCGGCTGCGGCGTGCAGAATTCGACCTCGCGCCTGCTGGTTTCGAACTGCGACGAGTTCCTCTTCTACGACGATCTGCTGCGCGAGCAGAAGCCCCAGCGAAGGCGCAAGGCCGAGGGCGAGGACAACCCGGGGGAGCGGGCCATCGACCAGTTGATGGCGATCGTGCGATCGCTCGATCGCGACTACGACTCGGTCTGGGGATCGATGGTGAAGCAGACGATTCGTCGCGTGCATCCCGAATTCAACGAGGTCTACGCCGGCTTTCGGAACTTTGCAGAATTGCTGCGCGAGGCCGAGAAGCGCGACCTCGTCAGCCTCGAGATGGACGAGAGCCGCGGCAACTACAAGGTGAGCCTGCGGACGGATTGAGCCGCGGCGCAGGCCGGGATTGCCCGGGGGAGAACCCAGTGGGAGGCCGACTCGTTTCATGACCTCGCCGACCGCGTGTGACCCGGGACGCGGCGAAAGCTGGACCCGCCGAGAGACCACCGTCGCGCTGGGCATTTTCGCGCTCGCGCTCGCGCTGCGACTCGTACACCTGGGTTCGATCGCTGACCTCCCGACCTTCGAGTACTTGATCGCCGATGCGAAGGTCTACGACGCCTGGGGGCAGCGGTTGGCGGCGGGTGACTGGCTCGGGCGAGAGGCCTTCTACCAGGCTCCCGCCTATCCCTACCTGTTGGGGCTGATCTACGCGGTCTTCGGCCACGATCTCGAGTGGACCCACCGGCTGATGATGGGCCTCGGTGCGCTCTCCTGCGTGCTCGCCTTCGCGACGACCCGGCTGCTCTTCGGTTTCGGTGCCGCGCTGGCGGCCGGGGTGCTGCTGGCGATCTATCCCGTCGCGATTTTCTACGACGGCCAGATCGGGAAGACCGGGCTCGGTCTCTTCCTGGTATCGGCGACGCTCTTCGCTCTCGTCCGGCTGCAGCTACGGCCAGCGCGTCGGGCCGCGGCGCTGGCGGGCGTGGCGCTTGGGCTGCTCTGCCTGACCCGTGAGAATGCGCTGATCTTCGCGCCGATCATTCCCTGCTGGATCCTGTGGCGCTTCGCGGGCGAGGGGGGGCGTCGGCGCGCCCTCGGCCTGGCGGCCGTTTTCGCCCTGGGGCTCGCGTTGGTGCTCGGGCCGGTGGCGCTGCGCAACGTCGTTGTCGGTGGCAGCCTTGCGGTCACGACTTCACAACTCGGCCCGAACTTCTACATCGGGAACAACCCCGAAGCCACAGGGCTCTACGCGCCGCTGGTCCCCGGGAGGCACGTTCCCGCTTTCGAATCTCCGGACGCCAGCCGGCTCGCCGAAGCGGCGCTGGGGCGCGATCTCACCCGGGGCGAGGTCTCGGACTATTGGCTCGGCCGCGGTCTGGACTTCGTTCGCGGCGATCCGGGCGGCTGGGCTCGCCTGATGCTGCGAAAGGTCTTGCTCACCTGGAACACCCTCGAGATTCCCGACACCGAGGACGTGTACGTCAGCGCCGAGTGGTCGCCCTTGTTGCGTGCGCTCCTGCCGCTATTCGATTTCGGAGCGCTGGCGGCACTGGCGATCGTGGGCATGGCACTGGCCTGGGAGAGGAGACGCGACACCGCTCTCTTCTACCTCATGGTGGCGGCCTACACCGGTGCCGTTGCGATCTTCATGGTCTTCGGGCGCATGCGCTTCCCCTTGGTTCCGCTGCTGGTGCCCTTTGCGGGCTATGCGTTGGTGGCGGTGCCCCGCGCCTGGAAGGAGGGCCGGCTCGGTGCCCTCGGTGTCGCCGTCTCCGCCGGGCTCGTGACCAGCGTAGTCGTGAACCTCCCGCTGCTGGATGCGGCGCAAATGCACGCCACGGGCCTGACGAACCTCGGAGGGATCATGCTCCGCGAGGGGCATCCGGCAGAAGCCCAGCGCTACCTGGTGCGCGCGGAGACCTTGTACCCCGACCACCCCGACCTGCAGTATGCGCTGGCGACACTGCGCAGCGTACAGGGCCGCCCCGACGAGGCCGAGGCCCACGTGCGCTACATGCTGCGGATGGCCGACGGCGACTACCGCGGCCACGCGCTGCTGGCTTCCATCCTCGCGCGCAAGGGCGAAAGCGAAGCGGCGGCCGAGCACCGGCGGCGCGCCTTCGAACTCGATCCTTCGGGCGGAGTTGCGGCGAAAGCCGCGTTCACTCGCCCCGAAAGACCGGCTTCCGCTTCTCCTTGAAGGCCCGCGGGCCCTCGCGCGCGTCTTTGGAGGCCATCACCGCGGCGGAGACTTCGTCTTCGATCCGCAGCGCTTCTTCGAGTGGGCGCCCGCTGGATCGCAGCACGCCTTCCTTGATTTTTGCGATGGCCAGAGGACCGTTCTCGGCCAGGCGGTGCGCCCATTCGCGTGCCTTCGGGATTAACTCTGCGTGGGGAACGACGCGGTTCAGCAGGCCCATTTCGAGGGCCTCGGCGGCCGTGTAGGTCCCGCCGAGGAGCAACATCTCCATCGCCCGGGCGTAGGGGATCTGGCGCGGCAGGCGTGAGATCGAGCCGCCGCCGGGCAGCAGGCCGACCCTTGCCTCGGGGGTCCCGAAGGTGGCGTGCGCGCTCGCGATGCGTAGATCGCAGGCGTTGGTCATCTCGGTGCCGCCGCCGAGCGCGATGCCGTTCACCGCCGCGATGATCGGCTTGTAGATCACGAAGCCGCGCAGGATTGCGTCGGTGAACAGCGTGAGATTCGAGAGCAGGCGTTCGTCCCATTCGTCTTCGGGCTGTCGCGCCCCGGTGATGAGCGGCATGGTGAGAGCCAGGTCGCCGCCGGCGCAGAAATCGCGCTCGCCGCTGCCCGTGAGGATCGCCACGCGCAGGTCCTTCGTGTCGCGGAACTCGTACCAGGCTTCGGCCAGCTGGACGAGCATCTGCGGACTGAGGGCGTTGCGCGCCTCGGGCCGGTTCATCACCAGCGTCAGGATGCCGTCTTCGCGTTCGACTTCGAGATGGCGCCCGGAATCAGCCATCGGACGACGTTCCGTCCGCGGCGTCGGCGCTGGCGATCTCCTTCGCCCAGCGATAGTCGGGCTTGCCGGCGGGCGAGCGCACGATCGTTTCCACCAGGGTCAGTTGCCGCGGAAGCTTGTAACCCGCGATGTGCTTGCGGCAGTGTTCCTTTAGCGAAGCGAGTTCGGGGCTCGCGCCGGGTCTTGCCTGGACCACCGCGGCCACGCGGCTGCCCCAGCGCTCGTCGGCGACGCCGATCACCACCGCGTCGAAGACGTCGGGGTGGGATTTGAGGGCTTGTTCGACTTCTTCGGGGTAGATCTTCTCGCCCCCCGAGTTGATCGAGACCGAACCGCGGCCCAGCAGCGTGATCGAACCGTCGGCTTCGACCTGCGCGAAGTCGCCGGGCATCGAATAGCGCTTGCCGTTGGGCGCGGTGAAGAAGACCTCGGCGCTCTTCACCGGATCCTTGTAGTACTCGATGGGAATGTGCCCGGTGCGTGCGAGTTTTCCGGTCTTTCCGGTGCCCGGGGACATCGGCTCCAGGTCTTCGTCGAGCACGACCGTGCCTTCGCCGGGCTTGAAGGTCGGACCGCCGCCGACCATCGTGGTCTGGCCCCGGGTGCACAGCAGGATGCCGTTGTTGCCCGCCTCGGAGGCGCCCACGCCGTCGACGATCAGCAGGTTCGGGAAATGGCGAAAGAAGTCGTCTTTCACCGTGGGGGAGAAGACCGCGGCGGTGCTCACCACCAGGAAGAGGGTCTCGGTGTTGAACTTCGCCGCCTCGCCGTCGAGGGCCTCGACCAGCGGTCTCCCCATGGCATCGCCGGTGATCATCAGGGACTGCACCGCTTCCTCTTCCACGAGTTTCCAGATCTTGGCGGGGTCGAACTGCTCGATCAGCACGTTCTTGTGCCCGACGAAACTGCGGCTCATCACCGACCACTGGGTGGCGCCGTGCATCAGCGGCGCGATCGAGAACGTCACCTGCGCGCCGGGGGTGTCGCGGCGTTCGATCATCTCCTCGGGAGCACTGGCCTTCCAGCCGCTCTGCGTGTCGATCCCGCCGCCGAGGGCGAAGAACACGTCCTCGTGGCGCCAGACGACGCCCTTCGGCATCCCCGTGGTGCCGCCGGTGTAGAGGATGTAGTGGTCGTCACCCGAACGCGGCCCAAAATCGCGCTCGGGCGAACCCGCTGCCATCGCCTCTTCGAAGGGGCGTGCCTCGAGGCCGCCGAGGTTGGTTTCGCTGCCGTCCTCGATGATGTAGAGCGGTGCTGCTGCGGGCATCACTTCGCGCACTGCCGCGACCTGCGCTGCGAACTGCCGATCGAAAACGAGGGCCTTGAGGTCGGCGTTCTCGAAGATGTAGCGGAGCTCTTCCTCGACGTAGCGGTAGTTGATGTTGATCCAGACCGCGCGGATCTTGAAGACCGCCCAGAGCGTCTCGACCCATTCGACGCGGTTGAGGGCGTAGATGCCGACGTGGTCCCCGGGGCCCACGCCCGCGGCAGCGAGCTCGTGAGCGAGGCGGTTTGCGCGGGCCTCCATCTCGCCGTAGGTCCGGCGCACGCCGTTGGCGACGAGGCACTCCTCCAAGGGGTGGCGCTCGGCTGCTTTCTCGAAGAGATCGGCCAGGTTGAATTCCATCCGCTTCGGTTCCTTTCCGCTCGGTTTTAGAGCCAGTCGACCTTTTGATCGATTTCGTTTGCCACGAGGTCGAGGCACTCGTCGGCGGTGCCCCACGCGAGCGAAGCCTCTTTGCCGCGCAGGGTATGAAAGTAGAGATCGTTCTCCTCGATGACGCCATTGCCGCCGTAGATCTGGTGGGCCAGCATCGTAACCTTCGGGACCGCCAGCGAGGCCGAAGCTTTTGCCAGGGCGATCGTCTCGACCTGCGCGCCTCCGGAATCGATCGAAGCCAATGCCTCGTAGACGAGCCAGCGGGCCCGCGCGATCTCGATGGCCATGTTCGCTGCGTGGTGGCGCACGGCCTGGAAGCTGCCGATCGGGCGACCGAATTGCTCGCGCACGCGCGCGTAGGCGAGGGTCTGATCGAGGGCTTCCTGCATTGCGGCGACGCATTGGACCGCGGCGAGGGCCTGTCCCGAGAGGCGCAGCGCCGTGAGTTCGGCCTCGCCGCCGATGCGCCGCGCCGGGGCGCCCCGGTAATGCGCTGCGACGAGCGGTGTCCTTCCGATCGATTGCAAGGGCTCGCAGCGGACCGTGGCCCCAGTGACTTCCACCAGGAAGAGCGCGGGGCCACCGGGCTCGCGGGCCGAGACCAGGTGGTGGCTCGCGCAGTCGCCGTAGTCGACAAAGGCCTTGGTGCCGTCGAGTCGGCCGTCTGAGACGACGAGCGTGGTCTCGTCGAAGCGCTGCTTCGCCTCGAAGAGTGCCGGGACGGGCAGGGCGCGACCCGCGAGCAAGCCGGGAACGAGGCCATCGGGGTCGCCCGCAGCTTCGAGCGCGCGGCCGGCGACCCAGGCTTCGAGCAGCGGTAGCGGAACCGCGCGCCGACTGACGGCTTCGAGGAGGCAGCCCGCGTCCACCCACGAACCGCCGCCGCCGCCCAGGGCTTCGCCGAAGGGAAGTGCCAGCCAGCCCTGCTCGCGCAATGCATCCCACGTCTGGGTGTCCATTTCGCCGCTTGCCTCGAGCGCTCGGACGCGCTCGAGGGGAACCTCGTTCGCGAGAAATTTCGAGACGGTCTCGAGCAGGAGCGTCTGGGTGTCGGTGAGTTCCGGTTGCAAGCGAGTTCCTAGCGCGGGAGGCCGAGTCCGGCGGACGCGATGATGTCGCGCTGGACTTCGTTGGTGCCCCCGCCGAAGCGAAAGATCGGGGAGAGGCGATAATTGAATTCGGCCCGGCCCTCGAAGGGAGCCGGGCCCGGAGACCCGGCCGAGAGGCCGCCGGCGCGGCCGAGCAGGTCCATGGCGGTATTCGCGAGATCGGTGCGGAGTTCGGTAGCGGAGATCTTCGCCATCGAAGCCTCGCTGATCGGAGTTTCGCCCTTCGCGATCAGCCAGGCGTTGCGAACCGCCAGGCCGCGGTGCTCTCGCAGCCGCAACTTCAGCAGCGCCAGTTGCCGCCGCACCACCGGGTCGGCGAGGCGCTCGGGCAGGGCTGCGCGAAGGTGGTCCACCAGGTCGTCGTAGAGCTTTGCCAGGCTGCCGGTGGCGGCGAGGGCCACCCTTTCGTGGTTGAGGGCGTGCATGATGATCGGCCAGCCGGCGTTGACCTCGCCCACGGTGTTCTCGACCGGGACGCGAACGTCGTCGTAGAAGGTCTCGTTCGTGTGCCCGCCGTACATCGTGTGCAGCGGGCGGATGCGGATCCCGGGGCTGTCGGTCTTTACTATTACGATCGAGATCCCCGCGTGCTTCGGGGCATCCGGGTCGGTGCGTACCGCCAGCCAGAGGTGGGTCGAGACGTCGGCCAGCGAGGTCCAGATCTTCTGGCCGTTGATCACCCAATCGTCGCCGTCGCGCACCGCGCGCGTTCGCAGTGCGGCGAGGTCGGTGCCGGCGTTGGGTTCGCTGTAGCCGAGGGCAAAGGTGAGTTCGCCGCGATAGATCCCCGGGAGGTACTCGGCCTTCTGCGCCTCGCTGCCGAAGGCCGCGAGGGTCGGCGCCACCGAGGTGAAGGTGAGGTTGCCGTAGGGCATCCCCCAGTACTCCATCTCTTCGACGAAGATGAAGTGGAAGAGCATGCTGCGCCCCTCGCCGCCGACTTCGCGCGGCCAGCACATGCGCATCCATCCCTTTTCCGAGATGGCTTCGTGGAAGCGGTGGATGCGCTCACCACCGCCGCCGTAGGTGGCCTTGTATTCCGCGAGGAGTTCGGGGGTGCGCCACACCTTGATGAAGGCACGCAGTTCGTCGCGAAAGGCCAGATGTTCGGGTTTCCAGGAAAAGTCCATCGGGGTTCCCCCTGTGGAAGTGGTGGAGACGCTACGCCAGGATTGCGCGGTCGTCGCCCCGGAAGGCGACCTCTCGGCCGCAACCTTCGCTGCGCGTGAGTTCGAGGGCCAGGTCCTGATCGCGGAGTGCGACGAGCACGCGCCGCCCGTCGTCGCGCTCGCACAGGAGGATCGCGGTGGAGGGGGCCTCGGCTTCGAAGGCCACGGTGTAGGAGACGATGCGCGCGCGCTCCGGGCGATCGTCTACCACTTCGACCCTCCCGACACAGGCTTCGGTTTCGTCGGAAACGTCGTCGTAGGGGAAGCCCTCGCCGCGGGGCTCGGTCGACCAGAGCGAGACCCCCTGCTTGGTCATCAACCCGGAGACGGCGTTCACCATCCCGAGGGAGGCCGGGTCGTCTCGCAGTACCGCCGCCATCTTCGCGGTGGCCTGCAGCACGAAGTTGTTGAGCGGGCCACCGGCGAAGCTCATGCCGCCGGTGACCGTGGTGGGGGCGCCCGGGTCGAGGCCGAGTTCGCGCTGTTGGATGCGCACCGCCGCGGGAAAGCAGCTGTAAAGTTCGACGTGGTCGAGGTCTGTGGCCGTTGCACCAACTTGCGCCAGCGCCTTTTCACCCGCGAGTCGAAAGCCCGCAGAGCGGTGCAGCTCTTTTCGGTTCGTCAGCGGCAGCATCGCGTTGGCCTCAGCGACGGCCAGCGGGAAGACCCATCGATCACGCGGGATGCCCAACTGGCGGGCGCGATCAGCGCTGGTGAAGATGAGACCCGCGGCCTGGTCGACGTTCCACTGGGAGTTATGCAGGCGCGTATAGGGAAAACAGAGCATGCGATTGCGCGGGCCGGGGTCGCGGATGGTTTCGGGGGTTTTGAATTCCGGGGACCAGGCGTCCGGGTTCTTCGAGGCGACCCGGCTCATCGCAGACCAGAGCGCCGCGAGGTCATCGCGGTGGGCGTCGAGGCTCTGTCCCTCAGCGGCACGCAGGGCGTTGTCGGCCATCGCGTAGGCGCCCACTGGCATGGCCAGCCCGTTCTCGATTTCGATCTTCGAGAGAATCTCGCCGTGCGGGCGATGCACGCGGCCCGGCGCTGTGCCCTCGGCCTGACGCGAAAGGCCCTCGGGACGGCCGGCGGCCTTCAGCCGCTGGGCGCGGTGTTTCGCCTCGCCGCCCGCTACCAGAACGATCTCGGCTCTGCCGGCGGCGATGTCCCGGGCGGCGCTGCCAAAGAGTGAAGTCTGGAGGACGCCGATCTCGAAAAGTTCGGTGTGCGCAGCGGTGGCACCGACGGCGTCGCCCACGAGCCGGGCGGGGTCGGGGTAGTTCCAGAAGCCGCGGGATACACGGACCGAGTCGGCCTTCTCGAGCAGCGAGGGCGTGCCGGCATCCGCGGCGGCGCGGCGCAGCGCCTCGGCCATCAGCGAGTCCGGCGGTGCGGCGCGATCGGGATCGTCTTCGCGCTGGGTGGCGGTTCCGATGCCGACGAGTACCGGGGTGCGGGGGGGGACTTCCAAGGGGCCTCGATTCGGTTCCGCGGGGACGTTGTTGCTTTGTTGCCTTTGCAGGGAACGGACGGGGACGTTGTGGCTTTGTTGCCTTTGCAGGCGTTGAGCGCTCAACGCCTGCAAAGGCAACAAAGCCACAACGTCCCCGTTCGCGCGTCCCCGTCCGCGTGAAAACCCGTCCGCGTCTCCGGTTAGAGCTCGATGCCGAGACCCGAGGTGTCGTCGTAGCGCTGGTGGTGGAAGGGCAGGATCCAGTCGCCGGGAACGCTGCGCAGCACCGTGCCGTTGCTCTCTGTCTGTCCTTCTTCGTACTCGAAGCGCAGGACGCGCCGCACCGGGACGTCGGCCACCGGGTCCATCGGCGATTCGCCGAGGGTGAGTTCACCGCCGTCGACGACCCACGAATTGCTGTGCTTCTGGTTCCACTGCAGCCGGACCAGCAGCGGGTCGGCGTCGAAATCTTTTGCTTGATCGCAGGAGGGCATCGTCTTGTAGCAGTAGGCGTACTGTTCGAACTCGCGGGCGCCGAGTTCTTCGCCCAGGGTGCCCGATGCCGAGAGGTAGGTGAAGCCCATGCGCGAGACCGTTGCCGAGACGCGATCGCCGTCACGCACGAAGTCGATCTCGGCGATCTTCTTCGGCTCGCCAAAGGTCTCCCGGCCTGGCACCACCGCCTGCTCGGTGGTCATCGGCATCGTCACGAGATAGATCCCCTCCTGCCCGTCGTAGCTCGCCTTGACCCCGAAGATCGCGGAGCCGATCTCGAAGGTGTACTCCGGCGAAATGTGCATCGCGACGTGCGAAAAGGTCACGCACACCTCGGGGGTAGCAATCGCTTCGAGGGGCTGGGGGATCAGCGCCGCGTAGATCGCCGGATCGGTTTCGTACTCGATGCGGATCGAGCGCACCGTCGAATCCATGAACTCGGGATTGGTTTCGCGGGCCTGCTTTACCTGCTCGAGGGTTTTCACGTAACGAAGGGTGGCCATGGGGGTTTCTCCTGGTTTCGGGTGGGTCCGGGCGACGGGGGAAGGGCTCAGCTCTTGAATTCGCTGCGCTCGGGTCCGATGCGCTCTGCGATCGGACGGAGGGCGTCGAGGTCGAGGTTGTAGAAATCGACCGCGTTACCGCCGAGCATGGCGGCGATCTCGTCTTCCGGAAGGTCGCGGAAGGTGTCGGTCATCTGCTTCCGGGTGAAGGGCCAGCTGCCCTCCGGGTGCGGGTAGTCGGTGCCCCACATGATCTGGGAGAGGCCGGTTTCGAAACGGCGCTCGGCTTCGCGGCGCGGCATGCACGAGGCCCCGAGCTTTACGTTGCGGGCGAAGTATTCGCTGGGTTTCGACTTCAGGTGGCTCGTGTAGTCGCCGAGCTTCTGGGCGTAGTGCGTCTCTTCGTATCGATGATCGAGCAGCTTCAGGTATTCCGGGACCCACACCGTGGTGCCCTCGGTGATGGCGACCTTCAGCTTCGGGAAGCGCTCGAAGGCGCCTCCCCAGATCATGAAGGTGAGCGGGCGCGTCACCCACCAGCAGACCTCTGAGACGTAGATGCCCATGGCGCCGGGCATCGCTACGGCGCCCTCCGCAGGCGGAATCGGCCCGAAGTAGTCCTGGACCGGGGCTTGCCCCGAGTGGAAGTGCACCGGGATGTCGAGATCCTGGCAGGTCGCCCACACCGGGTCGTAGCGCGGGTGATGGTAGGCCGGGTGGCTGCCCCAGGAGGTGGGCAGGATGATGCCGCGCAGCCCCGCATCGCGAACCGCGTGGATCTCCTTGACGGCTTCCTCGATGTCCCAAACCACCGGAATGCAGGCGAGGCCAATGCGCCGGGCCGGCTCCATCGAGACGAACTCCGCCAGCCAGCGGTTGTGGGCGCGGCAGCCCTCCCACTGCAATTCGGGGACGGTGTTCTCAGCCGGCATCGAAAAGCCTGCACCGAAGGGCGGCGCGTTCATCTCGGTGACGCCATCGGGGAAGAGCACTTCGGCGGCGACACCGTCGGCGTCGATCACGCGGTTGCGTGCCGCGTGGTCCCAGGCACCTTGGAGGCCGTCCTCGTTGCCCTGGCGCCAATCGCGGTTGATGTCGTCGACGAGGAATTGCTTCGCCATCGTCTCGGTCATCGCGATCTGGATCGGAAGCGCGGCGTCAAAGGCGTCGCGGTATTTCGGCGAAACATATTCGCGGTAGTCGGCGGCGTGGGGGCCGGCGTGTCCATCGGAAGAAACGACGAGGTAGCGATCCATTTTCAAGCCTCTCCGCCTACGGGGTTTGAGTAGAACTGGCGAGCCCACTGACGAAATTCGCCGAGGTAGGTGTCGCCGGCGCACAGCACCGGTCGCGCGCGGTGAACCTTGTTTTTCCAGATGGGGATGTCCTGCTTCACGCCCTCAACGAGCTTGTGCATGAACTCTTCGCCCATGTAGTCGACCATGTTGTTGGTGCAGGTGAGCAGCCAGCGCGAGCAGACGCGGTGCTCGTTGATTGGCGTGGTCGATGAATACATCAGCAGGCCCGCGTCGGGGAAGCCCACGCTGCGCACCGAGGTGAGGCCGAGGCCCCAGGAATCGCGGATCAGGCTGAGTTCGAGCGGGCCGATCGGCGTGTCCTGTTCGCTGGTATTCACGATCCGGTAGTGGGTGCTGTCCTCGCTAAAGGTGATCTCGCCCGGAGGGGTTGTGGGCATGTGGTGGACGTACTCGAAGTGGACCGGGTCGTTGTTGTTCTCGTGGGTGTCCTGGACGTAGGCCTCGAACTCGTGCTCGACGGTGCGCGCTTCGGACCAGTCGGGGTGGCCGATCTCCTCGAGCACCGGAAAATCCCATTCCGGGGGCTTCGCCTCGACGTGGTGCCAGACGAAGATCATCCCGTTCCGCTCCTGGACGTCCCACGAGCGGAGCTTCGCGCGCGGCGGGATCTTCTCGCAGTAGGGGATCGAGACGCAGTCGCCCGAGGCCCCATCGAACTGCCAGGCGTGGAAGGGGCAACGCAGGGTGTCGCCCATCACCCGTCCACCGTGGCCGAGATGCGCGCCGAGGTGCGGGCAGAAGGCGTCGAGTACCCGGGCCTCGCCCGAACGCGTGCGGAAGAGCACGAGGTCTTCGCCGAAATAATGGATGGGCACGACGTCGCCGTCGTGAAGCTCGCGGCTCCACTCGACAGCGAACCAGCCGTTCGGGATGGGGAGCACGTCGTGTTCGATTTCTCGGCGAGCCATGATTTTATTCCTCGGGGTGCGGTGCGATCGCGTCGGCCAGAAAATGGCCGACGGCCTCGGCGTGGACCTCGATCGGGTAGGCGTCGAGATTTGCGTAGTTGAACATCAGCACGTAGTAGGCGCCGAGAATCATTTCGGTGAGCGTCCCCGGGGCGTGCCGGGTCGTCACTTCGTGGTTCGCGAGGCCCTCCTCGACGATGGCGCCGAAGGCGCCGTGGAGCCGACGAGCATGGTCGGATTTCTCGGGGGATTCATTCACCACGTGGACGAGCTCGGTGAGGAACTCGCGGTTCATCGGGCCCGCTTCGAGGGTGCGCTTCGCGGCGAGGTCGAAGAAGGCGAGCAGTCGATCCCGGGTCGTCTCCTCGTTCTTGCAGATCGCTTCGATGTCGGCGAGCAGCACGCCGAGTCGCTCGCGGGCGATTTCGCGCAGCAGGTGCTGCTTCGTCTCGAAGTGGTTGAAGAAGGTCTTGGTTGCGACGTCGGCACGCTCGCAGATGGCGGCGACGGTGGTGGCGTGGAAGCCCTGCTCCTCGAAGTGCCAGACGGCGGCCTGGAGGATGCGTGCCCGCAACTCGAGCTTGCGTCGTTCGCGGCGACCGGGTTCCGGGGTGGGGGCCATGGGCGAAGGCTATGCCATAGGTACACTCGTGTGCAAGAAGTAATTGAAGTGTATGTTTGATTGCCCCTGGGGGCATCGACTATTTTCAGGCGAGCGCCGAGATGCTGGGGCCGCAGGAGAGATAGGATAGAGGGCGGCCAGGGCGCCGGGGGCGTTCGTCCGATCGAGGAGCCAGCGGGAATGTCGGAAGAACGCGACGCGAAGAAGCCGGCGGGTTCGTTCGCCGACCTCGTGGATTCGTCGGTCGAGCCCTTCGAGGGGCGCAATCCGCCCCCGCAGCGGGCCCAGGTTCCCAGGCCTCGCAGGTTGCTCCCGGAGGTCGAGGCAGTGCGATTCGAGATGACGACTCGCGGCGAAGAGGTGGAGGGCCGCGCCCCGGGCGTCGCGGAGGCCGATCTGGGCCGGATTCTGCAGAGCGTCGCGATCTCGGTGACACAGGTCGACCTGCACTCCATGGATGCAGACGAGGCGCGCCGGGCGGTGCTGGCGGCGCTCGGCCAGGCGCTTCGCCGGGGCGAGCGCTGGCTCCACGTGATTCATGGGAGGGGACACCGCTCCGAGGCCGGGCCGGTGCTGAAGGAAGCCCTTCCCGGGTGGCTGGCGGAGTTTCCCCACGGCCGGGACGTGTTGGCGTTTCTCTGTTCGGAACGCTTGCCCGGAGCCACCGGCGCGACGCGAGTCTGGTTGCGGCGGCCCCGGACCCCTTCGCCACGCTAGGCTCGGCGGTCCGGGCGCGAAGTCGAAAGGCAGGGAGCGAGAATGCTGAGCGAATTCGAGAAGAAGTGGACTTCTGCGGTCCGCATCGCGTGTGCCCTCGCGGCACTCGGCGTGGCGTTTGCGTGCGGCGACGGCACCGCGCCAGTGAGAGAGCCACTGCGGGTCGTAGTCACCTCCGTCGTGGCGCAAGACGTGCCGGTCACAGCCGAGTGGGTTGGCACCACCGATGGCTTCAATAACGCCGGAATCCGGCCCCAGGTAAAGGGCTACCTCCTAAGCCGCGATTACGACCAGGGCACGGTTGTCGAAAAGGGGAAACTTCTCTTCCAGATCGACCCGAGGCAGTTCCAGGCCGAACTCGACAACGCCCTCGGTCAATTGGGCCAAGCGCGCGCCATGCTCGGCAAGAGCGCGAGCCACGTGAAGCGCTATCGCCCGTTGGCCGCCGACGGCGCCGTCAGCCAGCAAGAACTCGACGATGCCGTTCAGGCCATGTATGGCGACGAGGCCTCGGTGGTCAGCGCCAAGGCACGTGTCGAGCAGGCGCGCTTGAACCTCGGCTGGACGCGCATCACCTCGCCCATCCACGGGATCGCGGGCATCGCCATCGCGCAGATCGGCGATCTCGTCTCGCCTGAGACACTTCTCACCACGGTCTCGCAACTCGACCCGATCAAGGTCCAGTTCCCGATCAGCGAGCAGGAGTACATGACCCTCGTCAAGTACAACAAGGAGGCGTCGAGTGGCCGCCTGGGCGCAGCCGGTGCCATTCTCCAACTCTACTTGAGCGGCAACGAGGAATGGCCCGAGCGCGGGACGCCCTTCGTGCTCGGCCGCGAGGTCGATCCGCTCACCGGCACCATTCTCGTGGAGGGGCGCTTCCCGAACTCGAAGAACGTGCTTCGCCCCGGCCAATTTGCCAAGGTCCGGGCCGAGATTGGAGTCGAGAGGGGAGCACTCGTGATCCCCCAGGCCGCCATCGACGACGTCCAGGGCACCTACAACGTCTACGTCGTGAAGTCCGACGACAGCGTCGAGGTGCGCTCGGTCGAGGTCGGACGGACCACCGGGACCGACTGGGTCATCAAGAAGGGGCTCAAACTCGGGGAGCGCGTCATTGTCGAGGGGTTCCAGAAGGTTCGCTCGGGAATGAAGGTCAATCCAAAGCCGATGGCGTCGAAGGCGGCAAAGCCAGCGGCGAGTGCAGAGAAGTCCGACGCGGCTTCTTCGAGTGACGGTTCGTCGACTTCGTCGCAACCTGCGAACTGATTCCACGAGGCCGACCCCGCATGTCCCGCTTCTTCATTCATCGCCCCATCGTCTCTATGGTGATCGCCATCGTCATGGTGCTTCTTGGGATCGTGGCGATGCTCGATCTTCCGATCGCGCAGTTTCCCAACATCGCGCCGCCGGAAATCAACATCAGCACGACGTACGTCGGGGCCGATGCCGTCACGGTGATGGAATCGGTCGCGACGCCCATCGAGCAGTCGATCAGTGGCGTCGAGAACATGATCTACATGTACTCGACCAACGCGAACAACGGGCAGATGACGCTCCGGGTGGATTTCGAGGCTGGAACCGACCCCAACACCGACCAGATCCTCACCCAGATGCGCTACGCGCAATCCGAGGCCCAACTCCCCCTGGACGTCCGGAGTTTCGGGGTCACCATCGAGCAGGCGTCGTCGAGCCCGCTGGCGCTCTTCTCGGTCTTCTCGCCCGAGGGCACCTACGACGCGCTCTTTCTCTCGAACTACGTGACGATCAACGCCCTGGATCCGATGAGCCGAGTCAACGGCATCGGCCAGGTCCAGGTCTTCGGGGCTGGCGAGTACGCGATGCGCCTCTGGGTCGATCCCGACACCCTGGCCAAGCTCCAGATCACCATCCCCGAGATCGTCGACGCTATCCAGGCCCAGAACACCGTCAATCCCGCCGGTCAACTCGGCGCGGAGCCTGTTCCCTCGGGCCAGCAGTTCACCTACACCGTGCGCGCCCAGGGGCGACTCAAGTCAGTCGAGGAGTTCGAGAACATCATCGTGCGCGCCACGCCCGATGGCTCCTTCGTGCGGGTGAAGGATGTCGCCCGGGTCGATCTCGGTGCCCAGACCTACAACCTGATCGGCCGATTCAACGGCAAACCCGCCGCGATCCTCGCCGTCTACCAGCAGCCCGGATCCAACGCCATTGCCACCATGAACGCCGCCGCGGCGCTGATGGACGACCTGAAGACGCGCTTTCCCGACGATCTCGATTACGAAGTGTCGCTCGACACCACGCTGGCGGTCCGTGCGGGAGTCGAAGAGATCGTGATTACGCTCTTCCAGGCGCTGGCGCTCGTGATCCTCGTGGTTTTCATCTTCCTCCAGGGTTTCCGCGCCACCTTGATTCCATTGCTCGCGGTGCCGGTTTCGCTGATCGGCACCTTCATGATCTTCCCGATGCTGGGGTTCTCGATCAACACGCTCTCGCTCTTCGGGCTCGTGTTGGCGATTGGGATCGTGGTCGATGACGCCATCGTGGTGGTGGAAGCCGTCGAACGCAACATCGAAGACGGCATGTCGTCCACCGAAGCGGCCCTGAAAGCGATGGAGGTGGTCACCTCGCCCATTGTCGCCACGACGCTCATCTTGGTGGCGGTCTTCCTGCCCACGGCCTTCATTCCCGGGATCACGGGCAGTCTCTATCAACAATTTGCCGTCACGATTGCCGTCTCGGTGGTGATTTCCTCGATCAACGCACTGACCCTCAGCCCCGCGCTTTCGGCCCTCCTGCTCCGCCCGCGCACCGAGATGCGTGGCCCGCTGGGGCGTTTCTTTGGCGCTTTCAACCGCGCCTTCGAGCGGGTGACCGAGCGCTACGTCGGCCTCACGCATTTCTTCATCCGAAGGCTGCTGGTGGCAGTGGGCGTCCTGGTGGGAGTTGTCGTGCTGATCGTCGCCGTGGCGGGCCAGATCCCGGCCGGCTTCCTGCCCGAGGAAGACCAGGGCTACATCCTTCTCAATGCGCAGCTTCCGGCGGGCGCCTCGCTCGAGCGCACCGACGAGTACTGCAAGGAGGTCGAGAAGCTTCTCGCCGAGACTGACGGGGTGGCGGGCTACAACACCATCGTCGGCTTCAGCATGATCTCCAATGTCCAGTCGACCTATCTCGGGTTCTTCTTCATTACTCTCGAGCCGTGGGACGAACGAGATCCCAAGGGACTCACCGCGTCGGTGATGATGCAGAAGATCAACGAGAAGCTCGAAAAGCTTCCCGGCGCCATCGCCTTCAGCTTCCCGCCCCCGGCCATCCCCGGAGTGGGTTCTTCGGGCGGCATCACCTTCATGCTGGAGGACCGCCAGGGACAAGGCATCGAGTACCTCGCCGAACAGACCGAGAAGTTCATGAAGGCCGCCCACGCGCGGCCCGAACTCGGAATGGTTCGCACGACCTTTCAGCCCAACGTGCCCCAGATCTACGCCGACGTGAACCGCGAGAAGACGCTGAAGCAGGGCGTCAGCCTGTCCAGCGTCTACCAGACGCTCCAGGCCTACAACGGCGGCCTCTTCATCAACTACTTCAACCTTTTCGGACGCGTCTGGCAGGTCTACATCGAAGCCGAGGGAGCCTTCCGGACCGATTCCGAAAAACTCGGGCAGTTCTACGTCCGCAACGATACGGGCCAGATGGTTCCCCTCTCGACCCTCGTCGAAACCGAGCGGATCTACGGCCCTGAATTCACCCTGCGCTTCAACCAGTATGGCGCGGCCCAGATCATGGTGGGTCCGGCTCCGGGCTACAGCGGGGGCGAGGCGATGGCGGCACTCGAGGAGACGTTCGAGCAGACCATGCCCGAGGGCATGGGGTACGACTACATGGGGATGGCGTTCCAGGCGAAGGCCGCCTCCGAGGGAATTTCGCCGATGGTGATCTTCGCCTTTTCGCTGCTGATGGTCTTCCTGATCCTGGCCGCCCAGTACGAGAGTTGGGCGCTTCCAATGAGCGTCCTGCTCACGACTCCCGTCGCGGTGCTGGGAGCCTTCGTGGCGGTTTGGGCGCGCTCCTACGAAAACGACCTCTACTTCCAGGTTGGCCTGGTGATGTTGATCGGCCTTTCCGCGAAGAACGCCATCCTGATCGTGGAGTACGCGCGGTCCAGGCTGGCCGAGGGTGAATCGATCGTGCAGGCCGCGCTCGACGCGGCGCGCATCCGGCTACGGCCCATCTTGATGACGGCCTTCGCGTTTGTGCTGGGCGTGATGCCGTTGGTCATCGCGACGGGTTCGGGTTCGGTTTCCCGCCGCGTCCTGGGAACCGCTGTGATGGGCGGAATGCTCGCATCCACCTGCATCGCGATCTTCCTCGTCCCGGCGACCTTCGCGTTGGTGGAAAAGCTCACTCACCGCGGCGAAAGCGGGGAGGAGGTCGCTGCCGCCGGGCCCGGAGATTCCGCGTGAGCGTTCTTCGTAGCGTCTTCCCGCTGCTCGGTTTTGCGATCGTCAGCTGCGCGGTGGGTCCGAACTTCGAGCGGCCCGTGGTCGAGACGCCGGCCGTCTATCGCGGGGCCGAGGAGAAGGCGCCCGAAGTCGTGCCCCTCGAGTCCGACAAGGCCCAGTCCCTGGCGGACCTGCCCTGGTGGGAGATCTTCGAGGACCCCGTCCTCGACGATCTGTTGCGCTCTGCCCTCGAGCAGAACCTCGACCTGGAGATGGCGCTGGCCCGGACCGAGCAGGCGCGCCAGTTGGTGATCGCGACCCGCTCGGGGCTCTTTCCGAAGTTGGGCTACCAGGGATCGGGCCGACGCTCGAAGTACCCGATCAGCTTACTGGGAGATTCTGCGCAGACCTTCAATTCCTATCTCGGGATGCTGAGCGTCGCCTGGGAGATTGACGTTTGGGGCCGCGTGCGCCGCGCTACCGAAGCCGCGCGGGCCGAAATGCTTGCGGCCGAGGAAAACCAGCGCGCCGTTCTGCTGTCGCTGGTTTCCCGGGTGGCAACGCTCTACTTCGAATTGCTCGAGCTCGATCGTGAACACGGCATCGCCGAGGATGCGGTCACAGCCTTTCGAAAAACGCTCGGGCTCTTTACCCGCAAGTACGAGGGCGGGGTTGCGTCGAAGCTCGCGATGACGCGCGCGGCAGCGGCCGAAGCCCAGGCCTCGGCCTGGGTTCCCCTGGTCAAGATCCAGGTCGCCGCGGTGGAGAACCAGCTTTCGGTCTTGTTGGGGCGCCCGCCGGATACGATCCCGCGCGGAGCAAAGCTGATTGAGCAGAGTCTTCCGAGCGTCCCGCCGGGGCTGCCCTCGGCACTGCTCGAACGAAGGCCGGATATCCGCCAAGCGGAGCAGGCGGTGGTCGCTGCGAACGCCCAGGTCGGCGTCGCCGTGGGGAACTTCCTGCCGCGCATCGGTCTCACGGCGCTCTACGGCGGCTCGAGCCAGGACCTCTCGGATCTCGCGAAGGGCTCGGCCAACGTCTGGAGCGTCGCAGCCGAGTTTGCCGGGCCGATCTTCCAGTCCGGGATGCTGATCGCGGAATACCACGCCCGCGTCGCCATCTGGCACCAGTCGAAGGCGGCCTACGAACTCACCGCCCTCGAAGCCTTCGCCGAGGTGTCCGATGCCCTCGTGGCGCAAGAGCACCTGGGCGAGGTGCGCGCCGCCCGCGAACGCCAGGCGGCGCAACTCGAGGAATCGGTTCGGCTGTCCTTGCTGCGCTACGGGGAGGGGCTCGCGAGTTACTTCGAAGTGCTCGAGGCCCAGCAAGATCTTTATCCCGCTCTCTTCGACCTTGCGCAAGCGCGTTACGACGAACTGAAGGCCGTGGTGGATCTCTACCGCGCCCTCGGCGGCGGTTGGAAGCTCGGAATGGACTGGCTCCCGACAGCCCCCGACGGGTCCGACGAGTCGACCGAGCCCAGTGAACCCGGTGCGCCCGACGAAGCGCCGGAGAGGGAACCCCACGCCGCGCCGCCGGCGGAGGTACGCGAGTGAGCGGAGCCAGCCCCGCGGCCAGCGCAGACTACGCCGTCGGAATCGTCCACTACCAGAGCTACGAGCTGCTCGACCGCTGCCTGGCGAGCGTCGAAGCGCAGTCGCTCCCGCCGCGCGGGATCTTCGTGATGGATCTCGAAGGCCAGTCCGATCGGGCGGAGACGGTGCGCAGCCTTTATCCGTCGAGTGTCTGGCAGGCGGTACCGAACGTGGGTTACGCGGCGGCGTCCAATCGCTGCCTCGCGCTGATCGCGGAACACGCCCCCGAGACGCGCTACGCGCTGCTCCTCAACGCCGACGTCGAACTCGAGGTGGACTTCGCTGCGAACCTCGTCCCCGAAATGGACGTACACCCTGAAGCGGTTCTCGGCACCGGAAAACTGGTTCGTGCGGACGGCATCACGCTCGACAGCGCCGGCATCACGCTGCCGCGGAACCGGCGCCCGCGCGACCGCGGAAGCGACTCTCGCGACACCGGTCAATTCGACACGGTCGAGAGTGTCTGGGGCGTGAGTGGGGCGGCGCTGTTCCTGCGCCGCGAGGCCATCGAGACTCTCGAGATCGAAGGTGAACTCTTCGACGAGGATTTCTACATCTACCACGAGGACACCGATCTCTGTTGGCGGGCGCAGAACCTCGGGATGCAGTCGCTCTACGTTCCGGCGGCGCGCGCGATACACTTGCGCGGCTGGAAGCGTGCCGACCGCTTTGCGGTGGCGGCCAGCCTGCGCCGGCATTCCTTCAAGAACCACTACCTCGAGATTCTGAAGAACGAACGCTGGCGCGACCTGGTGCGCAACCTTCCGTTCCTGGCCGGCTGGGAGGTGCTGCGACTGGGCCACGCGCTGGTGCGGGACCCGGCGGTGCTGCCCGGCTACCTCGACGCCGCGAAGCTCGCGCCGCGCATCTGGCGGAAGCGACGGCTCCTCGAGCCGCGGATCCGAGCGAGCGCTTCGTCGCGCTAGAGGTTGCTGACCCCGAGGCGCACTTCCAGCGCTTCGATGCAGGCGTGCAGCAGTTGGATGTGGACCTCCTGCACCTTGTCCGAGGTCGTCGCCCCGGGGACGACGATAGGAAGATCGACCTGCGAGTGAAGCTTGCCGCCGCCGCGCCCGAGCAGGGCGACCGTTGCGACCTGGCGCGCGCGCGCGGTCTCGGCAGCGCGGACGAGGTTCGGCGAATCGCCGCTGGTGGAGAGCAACACCAGCAGGTCGCCCGGGCGCGCGAGGGCCTCGACCTGCCGGGCGAAGACCTCCTCGTACCCGTAGTCGTTGGCGATGGCGCTCATCGCAACCGGGTCCGAGAGGGCGAGGGCCGAGAGCGGGCTGCGCTCGGCGCGGAAGCGCCCGGTGCACTCGGCGGCGAAATGCATCGCGTCCGAGAGGCTGCCGCCATTGCCGCAGGCCAGGATCCGCCCGCCGGCTTCGAGAGTCGTTGCGGCGCGTTCGGCGAAGGCCGCCACGGCCTCGATCAGCCGGTCGTCGTTGCGCGTCGCCTCGGCCACGCGTTCGGCTTCGTAAAGCGAGCGCCGGATCGACTCGACGAGCTTCATTCGGCGGGTACGTCCGACTCCGGCGGCGTCTCGAAGGACATGTCGTCCATCTCCCAGTAGCCGCGGAGGTTCGTGAGCAGGCCCTCGGCGTCGACGAGGTAGGTGAAGAGCCCGCGCACGATGGCGGTGGTGCCGTTGGGGAAGCGGGTTCGCAGGGTGAGCACGTGCGCCGACTCCGAACCCGCCGTCCTCGATTCGTGGGTTTCCACACTGAGTTCGTTGCGGGCGATGTTCTTGTCGAAGAATTCGCCCACCGCGGCCTTGCCGCGTACGCCTTCGCCCGTGGGGTTGGTCGGGGCGACACCGATCGGGTCCTCGATGCAGACATCTTCCGACATCAGCGCCAGCCAGCCTTCGCGATCCCCGGCCTGGACACAGCGCCAAGAATTGCGCGCGGCGATCATGGCGGGGTTCTCTTCGTTCATGGAGACCTCCACGGTGCCCGGGCTGCGATCGGCTTGTCGAGCCTACCAGAGACGCGGTCCCCGGGTACAACGAGGCCCCCACCCCGTCCGGGGTGAGGGCCTTGGCGGCGAGACAGCGCCCGCCGCCCCGTCGCGTCACCGTCGCCTCGGATCAGGCGGAGCCCTGCTGGATCAATTCCTCGATGGAGTCGCCGCGCAGGTAGCGCTCGAGCAGCTTCTCGGGGTCGAACTCGACGCCGATGGGGTTCGTGCGGAAGGCGTCGGTTTTCATCCAGCCCTTCAGCTCGGCCTCGGTCTCGAAGTTGTCGACCTGGAATTCGACGCGGTTTTCATCGGGGTCTTCGTAGTAGAGTGACGTCGTCGGGCCGTGGTTGATCTTCCACACCGGCAGGATGCCGTCGTCACGGAGCCGGACGTAGGTCGACAGCAACTGGCCGAGATCTTCGACCGCGTAGGCCAGGTGGTCGAGGCCGGCAGCACCCGGCGGCGCAAGCTCCTGCTGGGGCGTCGCGATCAACGCCAGGCGGTGGTGTTCCTCGTCGTAGGTGAGGAAGGCGATGGCGTCGTTGCCGTAGACCACCTCGGCGCCCAGCAGCGTCCGGTAGAAGTCGGTGGACGCCGCGAGGTTCCGCGTGCGCAGCACAGCGTGCGCGAAGCGCGAGGGGCGCACGACTGTCTTCGCGTCGATCGCGCGCTTCATTACGCCGCTCCGGTAGCGGACCTTGGGCCCGCTAGAAGGGAATGTCGTCGTCGCCCGGCGGCGGCGGCTCGTCGCCGATAGGCGCGTCGATACTTGCACCCGCCACGGGCTGGAGGGTCCAGACGTCGAGGCTGTTGAAGTAGCGGATCTCGCCATCGGGGTTGGTCCACTCGCGGCCGCGCAGGCTGAACTCGACGTTCACCTCCTGCCCGACCTGGAAAGCGTCGAGGTTCTCGCAGCGGTTGCCCGTCAACTGAAACTTGACGTACTGCGGGTATTGGGGGTTATCGACGACCTCGACGATGAATTCGCGCAGGCGAAAACGTTCGGTTTTCTGCTCGGTCTCGAAAATTTTGTGAAGTCGGCCAGTAGCAGGTAGTCCCATGGTGCGAGCATAAGCCAGCGAGCATGCCGCTGTCTGCCCGTGGCGGGGACTTTTTTCGCTTCAGGCCCAAGCTCTCGGGCACTAGTCGGCGGCGAGAATCGAGCCGCCCGCGGCCTCGCGGGCGCTGGCCCGGCGGCTGGTCTCGAGATCGTCCTCCAGGCTGCGGGAAGCCCACCAGAAGAGGAACGCCGAGATCCCCAACCCGAAAGAGACGATGAGGAGGGCGGCGGCCAGCGAATCGGCGCCGTAGCGGGGCTCGAGGGCGTCGCTCAACACCCCGGTCAACGCCGGACCACAGGCGAGGCCGACGATGTTGATCACGAAGAGCAACAGGGCCGCGGCGGTGGCGCGGATCTTCGGGGTTGCAAGGGTCTGGGTGAGCGCGAAGGCGGGTCCCTGGTACATCATCCCGAGGGTCGAGGGCACGCACAGCCAGGCGAGGGCGACCCCCGGGCTATCGGCGAGAAAGACGGGGATCGAGAACGGCAGCGAGAGGCCGACGCCGAGGGCGCCGACGTAGACGCGTCCGCGCGGATTGCGCTTCGCCCATCGGTCCGAGAGGACTCCACCGCAGGTGACGCCGATGGCTCCGCCGACCCCGAGGATCAGCGCGAGCCAGGTGCCCACCGGGCCGCTTTCCATGCCGTGGCTTCGCATCAGGAAGGACGGCGCCCAGGTCACGGTCGAGTAGCCGACGAAGGCGTAGGCCGCGGAACCGAGAGCGGTGTAGCGGAAGGAACGCAGGCTCCACAGGAAACGGATCGCATCCCGGGCCGAGACGTCGCCTTCTCCCGCCACGCTGCCGTCGGCGAGGCCGCGCGGCGGTTCGCGCAGGGTGAGGGCGACCACGACCGCCAGTGCCAACCCCGGCAACCCCACCACCAGGAAGGCCGCCCGCCAGCCGAGGGCTTCGTCGAGCCAGCCACCGGCGAGCAGGCCGACGAGGACGCCGAGGGGAACGCCTAGCGAGAAGATCCCGAGGGCGGTGCCGCGACGCTCGGGCGGGTAGTAGTCGGAGATCAGCGAGTGGCTCGGCGGGCTGCCGCCCGCCTCACCGACCCCCACCCCGATGCGATAAAGGAGCAGCGCTCCGAAGCTGGCGGCGGTTCCGCAGAGCACGGTGGCGGCGCTCCACAGCGAGAGCGAGACCGTGATCACCCACTTCCGCGAGAACACGTCGGCCAGGCGAGCGATCGGGATCCCGAGGGTCGCGTAGAAGATCCCGAAGGCCGTGCCCGAGAGCAGCCCGAGTTGGGCGTCACTCAGTTGCAGGTCATCCTTGATCGACTGCAGCAGGATCGAGAGCACCTGCCGGTCGACGAAGTTGATGACGTAGACGACGCAGAGCAGGCCCAGGGCATAACGCGTGTACGCGGTCGAGTAACGCTCGCCGGAAGGCGGCGCGATGCCTTCCGAGCGATCGGGTGCCACGCCCGCAGTGTGCCATCCCGGGGTCCCGGTTGCACCGGTCCCTGGGGGTTACTGGCTGTTGACCCGCTTCGAGATGTCCGTCCACATGGCACCGGCGGCGGCGCCGGTGGCCCCTCCGATGGCGGCGCCGACTCCGGGCGCGCCCGCCATGGCACCGATCACGGCGCCGCCCGCTGCGCCGATGGCGCCGCCGGAGAGGGCCTGCTGTTCCTGCTGGGTGAGGCCGCTGCAGCCGGCCGTCGCCAGTCCCAGCGCCACCAGGGTCGCGGTTGCATTTCGCAGTGACATTTCCAATCTCCTTCGTTGACTCGGGGGTCGACGACTTCGACGGGTTCCTGTGGAATCAGAGGTGGGGTAGCACCATCACCTGGAGAATCGTGTCGACTACCGGCCGTGTTGCTTCACCCGGGTTCTTCGCGTAGTAGCCGTCCACCGCGGAGACGATGCTTCCAATCTCCTTTCCCTTAAGCCCCTCGATGAAGGGTGGAATGAAGGAATCGTGGTTCGGCACCGGTGCGGGGTGGCCGCGCAGCTGGCGCTCGAATTCGAGGATCTGCGTCAGGCCGAGGACGAAAGCGATCTTCGATTCGTCGTCGAAGGCCACCCATGCCTTGCCGGTGACGAGCGGTGGTAGTTCGTGGCTGTCCGCGAGGACGGCCGTGGGCGAGGCGAGGAGCAGCGTCGCGAGTACGCCAGCGACGAGATCAGTCTTTCGGTGGGGCAAGACGGAGACCTCCGGGAAAGCGGTTTTGGATTCCGCGCTCTATTATGAAGAGACCCGACCGTGACTGCCATGGCCGCGTAGCGCGCACCCGGCGAATCGCATCCGCGGGTGCAGGCCGATCATCGAAACCGAGACCCATACTCAATCTCCGGAAGGGATCCCATGAGCACGTCCGAAGATCTTCTCTTCGAAGTCGAGGAGAACGTCGGTGTCATCACCCTGAACCGTCCCGAGAAGTTGAACCCGATCGACTGGGAGCTCGGCGAGGCGCTCTGCAACCTGTTTCGTGAGCTGCGCGAGCGCGACGAGGTACGCGCGATCATCCTGACGGGTGCCGGGCGCGCTTTCAGCGCGGGGGGCGATGCGGAATGGCTCTCGGGCGCGAGCGACCGTGTCATCCCCGGGATCTCGCCCCGCGAGGCCGAGCAGAACATGCCGCGCTGGCAGCGGAAGATGCCCGCGGGCCCGGTGGCGGAGGTGACCGCCTGGATCATCGACGTCGACAAGCCCGTGCTCGCGGCACTTCACGGCCCGGTGATGGGCGCCGGACTCGGCTTCGCGTTGGCCTGCGATCGTCGCTTCGCCGAACCCGACACGGTGATGTGCGCGGCGATGGTGCGCCTCGGATTCGCGCCGGATTGCGGAGTTTCGTGGTTGCTACCGCGGGTGACGAGCCGCTCCACCGCGCTGCGGATGGTCACCACCGGCGACATGCTCTCCGCCGAGGAGTGCGTGAAGGAGGGGTTGATCGACGAACTCGTCGAACCCGGCCAGGCGCTGGCGGCGGCGAAGACATACGCGAAGAAGTTCGCCCACGGGCCGAGCGTCGCCATCGACCTGGCGCGGCGCTTCGTGCACAAGTCGCTCACCGCGAAACTCGACGAGATGCTCGAGTACGAGGCCGTCGCGGCGGTGCTCTCGGCGCATACCCACGACGCGCCCGAAGGAACGGCGGCCTTCGTCGAGAAGCGCAAGCCGAAGTTCGAGGGGCACTAGCCGCGAGGCGGGCGGGCTTCAGCGGACGGGTTTCAGCCGCTCGCCGCGGATCCAGGCGGCGTGGAAACCCGAGGGCACGCGCTGGGGTAGCGCCACCTTCGCCAGCGGACCGCGCTCGACGCCGCCGGCGTCGAAGATCCAGCACTCGGACTCGAGGCTCTCGTCGTGCGTCACCAGGCTGAGGACGTAGCCGTCGTCTTCGGCCGCGTCAGTGCTCCTGCCCGCGCGCCGCGCGAAGGGCGCTTCGCTGCCGTGCCAGCCCTCGGGGTAGTCGTAGCGCTGGGCGGCGCCGGTTTCGTGGTCGTATCGGACCAGCGCGCGGAAATCGACGGTGTAGGCATCGGTGGGCAGGTGGTGGCACCAGGAGTAGCGGGTCTTCACACCGTAGAGCTCGGTGTCGGGCAGCGGGAACTCGACGTTGAGGTCGTCGAGGACTTCTTCTCGCGCCTCACCGGTGGCGAGGTTCATGCGCCAGCGGTGCATGTGTGCCTTGATGCGCAGGTAGCCGAGCATCGAGGCGAGCTCGCCCTCCTCGGGGCGCCGCTCGATCTCGGGGTCGGGTTGGCGGCAGCCGTCCATCACGATCCAGTCGCCTTCCTCCCAGGCGTTCACCATGTGCAGGACGTAACAGGGCTCGAAATCGAACCACCGAACCGAATCCGAGTCGCCTCGCCGCGGCAGCACCCCGAAGCGGGTTGGCAGGTCGCGGTAGAAGCGCGCCACCCGGTAGCCGCTTCGTTTCAGGATCTCTGGATCGTGAAACAGCGAGAGGTCGTGGACGATCGAGTAGCGCTCGGTGATGGTGATGTCGTGGGGGGCCCGGCAGCCGGGGAGGTCAATCGGGATCTCGTGCACGAGTTCGCCGTCGCGCGACACCACGCCGTAGCGCATGTGCGGCGCCTCGAAATCCGAGAGGGTGAAGTAGACCAGTTCCCCGGTGCGTTCGTCGACTTTCGGATGGGCGGAGACGCTGGTGGCAAGACGCCCCCCGAAATCGGCTGCGCCGAGGGTTTCGAGGCTCACGGGGTCGACGCGGTAGGGAACGCCGCAGAGATACCAGAGCGCGAGCAGCGCTCCGTTGTGCCAGACGACGTCGGTATTCGCCGTGTCCTTCAAGAAGGGGTCTCGCGAGACGTCCACCGGGCCCATCAACCCGGGCCAGAGCGAGCGTCCTTCGGCATTCTCGCGCTCGAGGCCCTCGGTACGGATATAGCGGTTGCGGTAGCGTGCGCGGCCGTCCTCGAAGTGCAGCGCGTGCAGCATGCCGTCGCCGTCGAACCAGTGGTAGAGGTTCGACGGGAGCTGGGAAGCATTGGGCCCGTTGCGCACCAGCGTGCCGTAGAGATCGCGGGGGATCTCGCCCTCGACAGTCGCGAGGTCATTGACCTCGATCTCAACGGCAGTGGGGGCGTGAATGCCGTGGAGGTAGGGGTTGGCGACGTCGGCGATCCAGGCCGGGGCATCCGCGGCATCGCGGGGCGTCGTCGGAGTGGTCATCGAGAACGACAGTAGCCCAGGGAGGTCAAGAAACGCCGAGGCCGGGAACCCCTCGTACAGGGACTCCCGGCCCGGTGTCGTGCGCGAGAGTCGAAGGGCCCCTCGCGCACCGGTCCTTGCGAGATTCAGTAGGTGGCGATCAGCGGGAAGCGGTGCACCTTGCCCCGGCGCACCGAGCGCGAGGGCAGGTCCGAGATCTCTACGCCGAAGAGCATCGCCGTGGCGACGACGCGCGCGGCACTCTTGCACAGCGCGCTGCCGACGAAGTCGGCGCCTTCCGAGAGGTCCGAGGCGCGCAGGTAACGCAGGCCTCCACCCGGAACGACGATGCGGGCGCGACCGATGGTCTCGCCATCGTCGTTCCGCGCCAGGCAGCGCACCTCGACCCGGTGACGGGTGTGGTTGGTGAAGACCAGTGCCGTGTCCGCGATGTCGGTGTCGGTCGGGCGCGGACGGATCTCTTCACTCAAGGCGTCCCCGTCGCGATCGATCTCGATTTCGGGGACTTCGTCGCTCGGGGCGAGGTCGCTCGGTACGAGATCGCGGGGGCGCTTCGCCACCAGAGTGTCCCTGGCGACGAACGAAGCCGTCGCTGCTGCGAGGGCGTTGCTTCCAACGAAGAGTCCAGCCACGAGGACCGCGGCGATTGCATGGGTTTGTTTCATGACTTTTTTCCATTCCTTGTTGTGGGGGCGGGCGGGAGGCCCGTCCGATTCGATATGTGGGAATTTATCCCACAAACACTATCGGGTCAACCGGGCGGGACTTGAGCCTCCCCGTGGGGGAGGCCGGAAATGGGGCTCCAGCGCGTGTCCGGCGGCGATGCGGGCGGTTGCGGGCCGCATCGAAGGCCTCGTCTCGCGGCTATCGTTAGGGAATGGGCGAGCCGCGACTCGAATTCGATGCGTTCCACCGCGAGGCGCTGCCCGAGCGCCTGGCGCAGGGGAACGGCGCGCTGGCCCACGCGCTGGCCGCGCGACTGGGACCGCTCGGGATCCAACTGCGCGACGGGCGCAGCGTGACCTACACGGCGTCGGGCGAGGGAATCGCGATCGATCGGGGTTGCGAATCCGCCCGCACCGTCGTCGAGATCGACCACGAAGACTGGCGGGGGCTGGCGGCGGATCTCGATTCCGGCCCTGGGCTGCTCTACTCGAAGCGCGGGCGGGTGCTGCGCGGCTCGGGGGCCGCCTTTCTCGAGTGGGAGTCGGGCTGGCGCGCGATGTACCACGGGCGGCCGATCTTCGATCCCGCCGACCGCGCCTCCGAGGGTTTGGTGGATCGCGACGGCGCGCCTCTCGATCCGACACGGACTTTCAGACTCGACTCCGATCCTGCCGACCGCTGTCACTTCATGCAGCAGGCGGGCTTCGTGCTGGTGCGCGAAGTCTTCTCGAAGGACGAGGTCGAGCGCTTCTGGCGTGCCTCGGAAGAACTGAAGTCCGCAGCCGTCGAGGGGGACGGCGGCTCCTGGTGGGCGAAGGATTCCGAGGGGTGCGCGGTGCTGGGGCGCGTGCTCGATGGTTCGGGCCAGGAGGCCTTTGCGGACCTGCACCTGGACCCGCGTCTCGCGGGACTCGTGGCCGAGATCAACCCCGAACTCGAGCCGAACCTCGACGCCGGCGACTTCGCCAGCGTGCTCTACAAGAACCCCGGCGTGGTCGAGGGACTCTCCGATCTACCCTGGCACCGCGACTGTGGCATGGGTGGACACGCGCGCATGTGTCCCACCATCAATCTCTCGATCTTCCTCTCCGAGGCTACCGATGCCAGCGGCGCGCTCAAGGTGCTGCCCGGCTCACACCGCGGGTCGGTGCCCGCCATCGACGCCACCCACGAGCGAGCCCCCGCCGGGGTTCCGGTGGCGGCGGGTCCGGGCGACGTTTCCCTGCACTACGGCGACGTGATGCACGCGGCGCCTCCGCCCACCGGAGACGGTCCCTTTCGCCGCAGCGCGGTACTCACGTGGAAGCCGCCGGGCGCCAAGCCGCACACGGGAGAACGGCACTACAACGACGTGTTGCTCGCCGATTCCGAGGACGGCCAGGTGCCGGACATCCAGCGCGTCCTCGCCGGCGACTGACGCGGGGCGGTCCCGGCTTTCCGCTCAGTCGATGATCGAGCCGTAGACGATCGAACGCAGCTGCGCGCGGAAGTCGTAGGCGCGACTGGGGAGCAGCTGCGTGAGGAAGATCACGACCAGGTCTTCCACCGGGTCGACCCAGAAGGCGGTGCTGGCGGCGCCCCCCCAGGCGAACTCGCCCGCGCTTCCGACGGCGCCGGTACGCGCCGGCCCCAGGTTCACCGAGAAGCCGAGCCCGAAGCCGACCCCCTCGTAGGGCGTCTCGGAGAAGGTGCCCACCGCCATTTCGGTGAGGTCCTGATCGTCCGGCAGATGGTTCTTCGTCATCAACTCGAGGGTCTTCCGCGAGACGATGCGCGTGCCGTCGAGTTCGCCCCCGCGCCGCAGCATCTCGCAAAAGCGCAGGTAGTCGTGGGCGGTCGAGACCAGCCCGCCGCCGCCCGACAGGAACCCCGGCGGCGTCAGGTACGAACTCTTCTCGGGGTCGTCCTGCAGCACGGTCTTGCCGTTGAGCCTCCGTTCGTAACACGCCGGCAGACGCGGCTGCTTTTCGGGAGGAACGAAGAAGCCGGTGTCGCGCATCCCGAGCGGCTCGAAGATTTCCTCGCGCAGGAACTGGTCGAAGGGCTTCCCGGAAACCACCTGCACGAGGTAGCCGAGTACGTCGGTCGACATCGAATAGTTCCACGCGTCCCCCGGCGAGAACTCGAGCGGCATCGCCGCGATCTTCTCGATCACCTCCTCGAGGTTGCCGGCACTGTGCACGCCCTCGAGCCCCGCCTTGCGGTAGCCCGCGTCCACCGGCGTGCGATGCATGAAGCCATAGGTGAGCCCCGAGGTGTGCGAGAGCAGGTCCTTGATCCGCATCGGGCGCTTCGCTGGTTCCGTCATGAAGGCGGGGTAGGTCCCCATCTGGAAGACGCCCATGTCACGAAATGCCGGGATGAACTTGTGGACGGGGTCGCGTAGCTGGAAGAGCCCCTTCTCGTAGAGCATCATCGTTGCGATCGAAGTGATCGGCTTCGTCATCGAGTAGATGCGAAAGATCGCGTCTTCTTCGAGCGGTCGGCGCTGCTCGAGTTCCATGTGCCCCAGCGCACTGCAGTGCGCGACCTTTCCGTGACGCGCTACCAGCGCAAGCGCGCCGGAGATCTTTCCCGGACCCAGGTAGCGGTCGCGCAGGTGGGCATCGATGCGCGCCAGGCGCTCTCCCGAGAGTCCGACTTCTTCCGGCTTCACCATCTCCACGCGATTCTTCCTCCGGGAAAAGGGCGCGTTCAGCGCAGGTAACGGTAGTGGATCGCGACCATCTCGAAGATCGCCTTCACGAAATCTGCCGGGCCCACCTTCGAGCCCGCCACGTCGTGCCAGGCGCGCACCGGCTGTTCGTAGATGACCTCCGCGGGGGAGGGCGCGTTGGTCCCGGCGCGCTGACGGATCAGCCGGGCCATCAACTCGACGTCGAAGATCCAGTTGGTGATCCACGGATCGACGAAGAGCTCCTCCATCGCGTCGCTCTTGCGGAAGAGCTTCGCGCCGCACTGGGTGTCGTAGACCCGCAGCCCGAGGGTGAGCGAGGCCGCCGTTGCGAAGACACGCCCCATCACGTGACGTATCGCCCGTCGGTCGATATTGCGCCCCAGCAGGTTCACGCGCGAGCCGAAGACGATCTCGACCGTGGGGTGTGCCTCGAAGGTCTCGAGAAACAGCGGGATCTCGTCGAGCGGCGTGGCGAGGTCGGCGTCCCAGTAGCCCACGTAGTCGGCGTCGCCCTCGAAGGCCTGGAGCATGCCCGCGCGCACCGCCTGGGCCTTGCCGGCGTTCCTTGGCTGGTGCAGCACAGTGATGTTCTCGGGCGCGTTCGCCTGCATCTCCTGCAGCCGTTCGAGGGTGGCGTCGGTGCTGCCGTCGTTCACGAAGAGCAGGTGGATGTCGGGCCGTTCCCCGACGAAATCCAGGAATGCATCGCGCAAAAGCCGCCGCGCTTCGTTGTAGCAGGGCACGACGATCACGGTCTTCGGCATCTTCGCAGCGCTCTCGCTTTTCTAGGGGACCGCCCGAAAGTAGCCCAGCCGCGGCGCGGGCGAGCCCGTTTTCAATCACGCAGGGGGCGGCCTGGAGGCGCGGACATCGCCTATCCTCCGGCCCGCCGCGCGCGCCGCCTATTCTCGGGCCCACGGAGGGAAGAGCGAAACGATGACCGAGAAGAGATCCCCGGCCGCGCCGCGACAGGGCGCGTGCCTTCGGCTGGCCGCGGCCACGGCCCTGGTCCTGTTGCTTGCCTGTTCGAGTGGCAGCGATTCTGAGCGGCCGGCAGCATCGGTCGCCACCGACGCGGCGGCGCCGACGCAGGGTCGGCCCCTGCAGCCCTCGGGCGTTCCCTACAGCGAAGAACGCGCCGCCTGCCGCGATCGCGACCCGTTGCGCAAGGTGCACTGGGGCGAGTTGCACGTGCACTCCGCGCTCTCGATGGATGCCTGGATGTGGAGCGTGCGCGCGGGGCCCGACGCCGTCTACCGCTTCGCGAAGGGCGAGGCCATCGGCCTGGCCCCCTACGATGCAGAGGGTCGCGCCACGCGTAGCGCCCAACTCGATCGGCCCCTTGATTTCGCGGCACTCACCGACCACGCCTCCTACCAGGGCGAGGTGATGCTGTGCACGCGCCCAAATTCCCCGAAGTACGACACCGCAGGTTGTCGCATATACCGCGGCGAGATGCCGGGCGTGGGCAACCGGCTGAGAGACTTCGGAAGGCGCATGGCCGGAATGGCCGCCTCGCTCGACCGGCAGAACGAAATCCCGGCGCGCAACGTCGATCTCTGCGGACCGGAGGGGCGCCTCTGCGAGGACGCGATGGCGGCCGTATGGCGCCAACAGGTCGCCGCCGCGGACCGCCACTACGACCGCTCGCCCGACTGCAGCTTCACCACCTTCAACGCCTACGAGTACACCGCGACGCCGGGCCTGTCGAAGGTCCACCACAACGTCATCTTTCGGAACGACGCGGTGCCCCCCGCGCCGGTCGCCTGGGTCGATCACCCCGACGTCTACGACCTGTGGGGGAGGCTCAAGGCCGAGTGCCTCGACGGCAGCGAGGGTTGTGATGTCCTCACCGTGCCGCACAACTCGAATCTCTCGAACGGTCGCATGTTCGCCCTCGGTGGCGAGGATCTGCCCCTCGCCGAAAGGCGGGCGCGCGCCGCGCTGCGCGCCGAACTCGAACCGTTGGTCGAGATCTCGCAGATCAAGGGCGATTCCGAGTGTCGCAACGACATGTGGGGCGTGGTGGCAGCCCCCGACGAATTCTGCAACTTCGAGGAGTGGCGCCGCCCGGGAACCGAGGACTGCCGCGAAGGCATGGGCTCCGGCGCGCTCGCGGGCTTTGGCTGCGTTTCGCGAAGCGACTACGTGCGCAACGTGCTGGTGGAGGGGCTGCGGCACGATCAGCGCCTCGGCGTGAACCCCTTCAAGCTCGGCATCATCGCCGCCACCGACACCCACAACGCCACGCCGGGCGACGTCGAAGAGGCGACCTACCAGGGCTGGCGTGGCAGTGTCGATGCCACCGCCTCGCAGCGGCTGCGTGCGCGCAACGGTTCCTTCAACGCGCTCTTCAACATCCTGTCGAGCCCGGGCGGCCTGGCCGGGGTGTGGTCCGAGGAGAATTCGAGGGATTCGCTCTTCGACGCACTCGAGCGCCGCGAGGTCTTCGGCACCAGCGGCCCGCGGATGCGCGCGCGTTTCTTCGGAGGCTGGGAGCTTCCGGCATCGGTGTGCGAATCCGGCGCCCCCGATACCAGCTGGGTGGCGGCCGCCTACGAGGCCGGCGTCCCGATGGGCGGCGACCTGCCGTCCCGGCCGCGCGGCGCAAAGGCCCCCACCTTCGTGCTCGAAGCGCTGCGCGATCCCGGCATTCCGGAGCGTCCGGGCGGCCTGTTGCAGCGCGCCCAGGTCATCAAGGGCTGGGTGGGCGACGACGGGAAGCTCTACGAGGAGGTGATCGACGTGGCCGGTGGCGCCAACGGCGCGGGGGTCGATCTCGACACCTGCGCCGTGCACGGGCCCGGCGACGATCGCCTCTGCGCCACCTGGACCGACCCCGACTTCGACCCCTCGAAGAGCGCGGTCTACTACGCGCGGGTGCTCGAGAACCCCTCCTGCCGCTGGAGTCAGCGCCAGTGCATCGCGCTGCCAGCGGACGAGCGACCGCCGGCGTGTCTCGAATCGCCAGTTCCGCGCACCATCCAGGAGCGCCTCTGGACCTCGCCAATCTGGTACGAACCGAGGGGCTAGCGGCGAAGCGCGGTTCCGTGCCGCCGGATTCTCGCCAGCCCGGCGATCGCGAGGAGCGCTGCCGCGAGGCTGAGGGGGCCGACCGAGAGCGCGGGCAGCGCGGATTCGGCGACGTTCGGGTCTAGGCCGGTGGCGACCTCGATGCCGTCGTCGATGCCATCGCCGTCGCTGTCGGCGTTGAGTGGGTCGCTGCCGGTGTCCTCTTCCGAAACGTAGGTTCCGGTCGCGGTCTCCACGATGTCCGCCAGGCCGTCGCCATCGTCGTCGTCATCGCAGACGTTCCCCGCGCCGTCCGCATCGGTGTCTAGTTGGTCCGCGTTCGCGTCCTCTGGGCAATTGTCGGCGCTGACCTGCTCGTCGTACCAGGTGATCGGGGAGCCGGTGCTCGAACCGACGATCACATCGGCATCGCCGTCGCCGTTGAGATCGGCGGCGGCCACGACGAGGAAGCGTCCCGCGGAGTCGCTCGCGATCTTCCGGTACGGACCGAAGTTCCCCAATCCGTCGGTATTCTCGTACCACCGAATCTCGGTATCGCGCCCGAGGACCACGTCGAGATCGCCGTCGCCATCGAAATCGCCGGCCGCTGAAGAATGCGGGCGCGTGGCCTCGGAAGCGCACGACGGAAGTTCGCCGAAGGGATCGTCGGGGCGGCAGTTAGCGACGATCTCGTGGCGGACGAAGCCACTCGGGTCGGGCGAAGGCCATTCCCACCAGGTGTTCTCGTACCACTCGAAGCTGTCCTGCAGGTAGGCCCAGATCTCGCCGCTGTAGGCCCGCGTGTAGAGAAAATCTTCGTCGCCATCGCCGTCGAGGTCGGCGCCAAAGAACGAGACCTCGCTCGCCAGGGCCATCGCGGGGCAGGTCTGGTCGGGGGTGACGAGCCAGTTGGGCGGACACAGCGTCGCTTCGACCAGCGGTTGTCCGCCGCATCCCCAGTCGAAATCGCAGCCCGACCAGGCGATGCCATCGATGCCGCCCCACGCGAACTCTCCGGTCGAGAAGCCGAAGTTGGCGTAGTAGTGCACGGAGCCTAGGGAGACGTTGTCTCCGATAGCGAACGAGTCCGTTGAACCGCTCCACGTTTCCGTCACAGGATCGTAGGTCCACAGGCCCGAGTAGGCCGTGCCCGAGAGCGGATCGTGGGGATCGGTTGCGTCCACGGCCACGGAGGTGGCTCCCCAGAAGAGATCGATCTTGAAATCGATGATCCCCGGAATGCCGCCGTAGGCCGCGGCCACGACGGCGTCGCCGCCGGGTACCGCAAGCGTCGGTCCGGCCCGCGCTGGACCGAAGCTCCCCTGCCCGTCGGTGTTCTCGTACCAGAAGATCGCGTCGGCATCCGGGCGCGAGAGCGCGAGGATGTCGCGGTCGGAAGAATCGGTGCGGAGCGAGGGCGAACCGCCCTCGTAGTCCGCCGCATCCTTGTCGATGTCGCCGAAATCGACGAGAGAGACGCTCTCGCCCTCGGCGCTCACGAACACTTCCGCCGCGAAACTCCCGGTGCCGTCGTTCGCGAACCAGGCGATGCGGCCATCGCCACCGACGAGCAGGTCGATGTCGCCATCGCCGTCGATGTCCGCGGGGATCACCGCGTCGATTTCGGAGAGCGAGGTGGCGATCGCGTTTCCCGCACCGAAGGCGGTGTCCGGCGCGCCGTCCCCGTCTCCGTCCAGCGGGTCAACGGTTTCGCACGCCGGGTTCGACGCGTTGATCGACACTTCGCCCGAGGCGACGCTCGCCTGGGTGGTGAGGGTAGGAGCGAGGAAGGGCAGGGTGTCGAGTGCTGCGGCCATCGCCTGCATCAGGCTAGACCCTAATCCGGCCGAAACGTGTGTCGTCTGCAGACCCGGACGGATCTCGGTCGGACACGAACCCACGACTTCAAAGGTGACGCGTCCGGCGCTGAAGCTGTGGCCCGCGAAGAGTGCGCTTTCGGAATCGTCAACGAGGGCTCCGGCGAAGGTCCACCAGGCCCCCGTCTGGCCGCGGCTCTCGGCAGAGCTTTCCCATTGGGTCGCGTCGCCAAGGGTTCCACTCCCGTAGTTGACGATCACCGGTGGTGGGCCCGGGGAAGCCACGAGCGAGCTTCGGACCGGCGGGACGAGTTCGACCAGGTCGAGCTGGTTCTGCAGCGCATCGTCCCACTCGTAGCTCTGGAGGGCGAAGCTCAGGCCGCCGCTGCCGACCTCGACGACCAGCGAGAACGCCAACTCGTCTCCGGGCAGGGCGTCGCACGAGAAATCGAGGCCACTCTGGGTACACGCCGCCTGGGTCGCGGGGTCGAAGTGCGAGGGCTTGAGGTAGATGTTCGGCGTGGCCTGCGAAGCCGACGCGGCGACGACGAGCGCCGCCATACCGAGGAACCGAACCGAGATCCAACCAGTCTTCGTCACCACGAGCTCCCCTCGGGAGATCCAGCATCCGCATTCGCCGCAACGGCTCCAGACAGTGTTCCACCCGGCGCACGCTTCGACAAATGCCCAACGGGCAACGCGCTCTGACCCGGTCGCGGAGCGCCACAAACCCAACCTGGCGCGGGCGTTCGGGACTTTTTCGAGGGTTCCCCGGGGGCGGCAACTGCAGAATTCTATTTGCGAAGCGACAGAACCGTGACAATATGGGAAGGAAGGGTTCGCGGGATCTTCATCCCCGGGCCTGCTCGCTGGGACTGGGAAGAGCGGATCATGCGGATTAGAGCTGTGCTGTTCGAAGTGCCGTGCGCGCGGTCGGCGCTGGCGACGGGCGTTCTCGCCCCGGCGCTGGCGGTCACGATCGCGATCGCCGGTGCCACCGCGATCGTGAATTCTGCAATTCCCGGGGTCGCGAGCACAGTGGTGCTCGGTATGGGCCTCATGACGATCGCAGCGCGACGCCGGACAGGGGTCACCGTAAGGTGAGAGCCAGGCTCACCGGCGTCGCGTTCGCGGTTGCACTCGGCGCGCAGCGCGCCCGCGCAAGCGCGAACGCCTGACCTCACCGGCTGCGTAGACACCGCGCCAGCCGCCGCGAAGACGCTGCGAACTTTGTTCGCAGAACGTGATCCGCGTCACACCGCGGTGCGACGGATGCGCCGCAGGGGTCTGTATGAATGCCCAGGCGCCTGCGTGGCTCTTCTCGTTCGTCGACCTTGCCTTCTTACTGCTCATCGCCATGACCCAGGTGAGCGTCGAATCCAACGGATTGAATCTCGACCTCGGTGAAATCGCCGTGCCGAAGATCGACTCCGAAGCCACCGAGAATCTCACCGCCGGCGCAGCGGAGCGCTGGCAGGTACGAATCCACGCGGCGGCCCTGTCCGAGGGACTCCCTTACGAACTGGTGCGTGTCGATCCCGGGAAATCCGCGCCGGGCGAACGCATGGATTCACGCACCCTGCGTGAACGTCTCGAAGTGATGCACGCGGCCGACCGGCGCGGTGAAGGGCTGAACCCGAACCCAGTTCGCCCGCGCGCGAATGCGGCGGCGGGCCGAGGAGAAACCAATCGTGGAACCCCAGGCGATCGAGTCTTTTTTTTCGAGTGATGTGATGATGGCCCTGCTGGTCGGCGGCGTTTCGCTGCTCGCCGTGTTGGTCCCGTTCACGCGCGGGCTGCAGATCGCGCTGCAGGGCTTCGTGGCCACGCGCAGCGTGTCGCTC
>Ga0209554_1000097_pt1 | contig 67334 bp, 60 predicted proteins | sample MarorgKNORR_S2LV_5_FD_188221 | JGI IMG/M metagenome (GOLD analysis project Ga0209554, IMG submission 188221) | Marine microbial communities from the Southern Atlantic Ocean, analyzing organic carbon cycling - Bottom_A/KNORR_S2/LV (SPAdes) (version 2) | ecosystem: Environmental > Aquatic > Marine...
CGACGAGCTCGCCGGGGGCGATCTCGAGGGTGAGGTCGGTGAGCACGGGCGGGCCGTCGTAGGCGACGGAGAGGTCGTTGACGTGGAGCCCGGCTGGGGCGGTGTCGTCGACCCGGGTGGCCCCAATGTTCAGCATGCCTAACAGGCTAGGGGTGGTGGCCCGCACAACCCAAGGCCGCCGTCGGGGCACCGGTCCGCCCTGGTCCTCCGCCGCTGACTACCGTGTCCGGACATGACCGACGTCTCCATCGGCTGGGTCGGACTGGCCGCATCGCTGCTCCTGGTGGCGGTCACGGTCGGCGTGTCGCGGGGGCGGCGGCTCGGCCTCGAGAAGGACCTGGTCGTGGCGTCCGCCCGTGCGGTCGGACAGCTGCTGCTGGCCGGCTGGGCGCTCACGCTGCTGCTCGCCGACGACGTCCCGATCGCCTGGGCCTGGCTCTGGGTGGCCGCCATGGTGCCGGTGGCCGCCTGGTCGGCCCGTCGACGCGAGCCCCGTCTGCCGGGGATCATGGCGACCACGGCCGTCGGCTACACGCTCGGCCTGGCCGCCTCGTTGGCCGTGGTGTTCGGCTTCGACGTCCTGCCCTACGAGGCCCGGGTGCTGGTGCCGGTATCGGGGATGGTCGTCGGCAACTCGCTCAGGGTCGTGGTGGTCGCCGCCACCCGACTGGTCGACGGCTTCCGCGACCGGGCCGGCGAGGTCGAGGCGCTGCTCGCTCTGGGCTTCGACCGGCGGCGGGCCTCACGGGACGTCATCGCCGAGGCGTTGCGGCTGTCCCTGCGCCCGCAGATCGAGGTCACCCGGTCCGTGGGAATGGTGTTCCTGCCCGGGGCCCTGACCGGGATGATCCTCGCCGGGGTCGATCCGCTCGACGCCGCACTCGTCCAGGCGGCGATCCTGTTTCTGATTCTCGGCTCGGCGGCGATCACCGGCCTGGTCGTGGTGCTGGGCGGTGCCCGACGGATCGTGACCGCCGACCAGCGCCTGGTGCTCCCCGGTCAGCTCGCCGACTGAGCCCCGAGCGACTTCAGCGCAGCGAGCACGGCGGGGATCGACAGGCCGACCACGTTCTCCCGGCACCCATCGACCCCGGTCACGAAGCCGGCGGCGCCGCCCTGGATGGCATAGGCCCCCGCCTTGTCGAGGGGCTCGCCGGTCGCCACGTAGGCGTCGATCTCGTCGTCGCCCAGTTCCCGGAACGTGACCCGGGTGCGGACCACGCCAGAGATGGTGTAGCCGCCGTGGCACACCGCCAGGCCGCCGACCACCTCGTGGGTGCGGCCCGACAGCCGCTGCAGCATGTCGGTCGCCCAGTCGGGCCGGCCTGGCTTGCCGAGAATGTCGCCGTCGAGGACCACCACGGTGTCGGCGGCCAGACCGGTCTCGTGGCTGTCGACGACGGCGGCGAGCTTGGCCATGGCGAGCCGCTCGACGAGGGCGGCCGGGTCCTCGCCCGGCTCTGGTGTCTCGTCGACGTCGGGCCGACGGACCTTCGGGCTGAAGCCGTGCGCCCGGAGCAGGTCGAGGCGGCGGGGCGAGCTCGAAGCCAGGATCAGCCGCTGGGCGCCGCTAGCCACCGGACACCAGGGCCTCGGCCTCGGCGGGTGGCGGGGTGGCGTCGTCGGGGTCGTCCAGCCAGCCCTCGGGCAGCACGACCCGACGGGGGCCGTTGCGGTGGCTGCGGGGGATGCGCAGCGACGCTGGGTCGAGCACGAGCTCCGGGTCGAGGTCGGCCAACCGGCGGTCGAGGTCGTCGAGCGAGTCGATGGTCTGGAGGCCTCGGCGCATCGCCGGCCCGGTGGCGTAGCCCTTGAGGTACCAGGCGGTGTGCTTGCGGAAGTCCCGGATGCCGTGCGGGCCGGCCCAGTCGACCAGCAGGCGGGCGTGGCGCCGCATCGTGTCGGCCACGTCGGCGAGCCGGGGCGGGTCGCCGGGCTCGTGGCCGCCGGCGTCTGGCGTCGGGCCGAACACGGCGGCCAGGTCGCCGAACAGCCAGGGGCGGCCGAGGCAGCCCCGTCCCACGACGACGCCGTCGCAGCCGGTGCGGCGCATCAGGCGCAGGGCGTCCCACGGCTCCCAGATGTCGCCGTTGCCGAAGACCGGGATCGTGGTGACGGCGGCCTTGAGGTCCGCCACGGCCGACCAGTCGGCCTCGCCCGAGTAGAGCTGCTCGGCGGTGCGGGCGTGGAGCGCCACCGATGCGGCGCCGACGCCCTCGGCGATGCGGCCGGCGTCGAGGAAGGTGAGGTGGTCGGCATCGGTGCCGAGGCGGAACTTCACGGTGACCGGCACGTCATCGGAGGCTTCGACCGCAGCGCCGACGATCGCTGCGAACAGGCGGGGCTTGAGTGGGATCGCCGCACCGCCTCCCTTGCGGGTCACCTTCGGCATGGGGCAGCCGAAGTTGAGGTCGATGTGGTCGACCCGGTCCTCGCCGACGAGCATCCGCACCGCCCGGCCGACGCTTTCGGGCTCGGTGCCGTAGAGCTGGATGCTGCGGGGCGACTCGTCGGGGGCGAAGTGGCTGAGCCGGCTGGTCTTGAGGTGACCGTCAACGAGCCCCCTGGCGGTGATCATCTCGCTCACGTAGAGCCCGGCGCCATGTTCCCGGCAGAGGGTGCGGAACGGGGCGTTGGTGACGCCGGCCATCGGCGCCAGCACGACCGGCGGCCAGACCTCGAGGGGGCCGATGCGGGGTGTCGCGAACTCGCCCGGTGCGGCAGGCACCACATCGGCGTTGACCTCGGTGCGCAGCCCCATGCCCACAAGGCTACGCGTGGGACCTAGCGGGCGAGTCGGAATCCCTGGTGGGAGGTGGTGCTGTCGGGGGTCGTGGCGGATCGGGCTGCCGGACGGTAGCGGTGGCAGTAGCTGTCGTGGCACAGGAACGAGCCGCCCTTGACGACTCGGTCGGTGCCGAACGGCGGTCCGGCGGGATCGACCAGCGGGCGTTCGGCGGGGTGCGCCGTGGCGAACCAGTCGGCGCACCACTCCCAGGCGTTGCCTGAGCAGTTGAACAGGCCGAACCCGTTGGGGGCGAAGGCATCGACCGGGCAGGTGCCGGCGTACCCGTCCTCGGCGGTGTCGTCGTTCGGGAACGTGCCGGTCCAGATGTTGCAGTGGTGCTCGCCGTCGGGCATGAGGTCGTCGCCCCAGGGGAGGCGGGCCTGGTCGAGGCCGCCCCGGGCGGCGTACTCCCATTCGGCCTCGGTGGGCAGCCGGGCACCAGCCCACTCGGCGAACGCCGTGGCGTCGAACCACGACACATGGACGACGGGGTGGTCGGCCCGGCCGGCGAGGTCGCTGTGCGGGCCCTCGGGGTGCCGCCAGTCGGCGCCGTGGACCTGGCGCCACCATTCGGCGCCGACGACGCCGCGGGTCACGGGGAAGTCGTCGGGGAGGTGGCCGGCGAACACGAACGACCAGGTTTCGATCTCGGCAGTGATGATCTGCTCCGCTTCCTCTTCGGCGGTGATGACCTGCTCCGTTTTCCCTTCGGCGGTGGTGACGTGGCCGGTGGCTTCGACGAAGGCGGCGAACTCGGTGGTCGTGACGGCCGCGGCCGAGATGGCGAAGGGGGCGAGTTCGACGTCGCGCACGGGTCCCTCGCCGTCGCCCGGGTAGCGGGCCGGGTCGTCGGTGCCCATGCGGAAGCGCCCGCCGGGGAGGTCGACCATCCGGGTCAGCGGATCGGCGCCCATCACAGGCCCGCCGTGAACTCCCGGATCGCCGTGGCGCACTCGGTGGCGGCCTTGAGGTGGACCATGTGCCCCTGGTCGGGGACGACCACGGTCGCCCGGACGTCGAGGTCGCGCTCGAACAGGCCCGCCGAGGCGGCGAAGCGCTTGTCCCGCTCGCCCAGCAGCACCAGCACCGGGCAGGTGATCTCGGCGAGGTGGTCGATCACGTGCGAGTCGACGTGGAGCGAGATCTTCTCGACGCCGGGCGGCAGGTCCATCTTCGCTGCGGCGGCCGACACCGATGCGTTCCACTCGTCGCGGGCCTCGGCCCTGCGGAAGCCGGGGCCGGTGGCGATCAGCACCAGGGCGGCCACGTCGTCGGGGTGGTCGAGCGTGTGGGCCAACGAGAGGTAGCCGCCGAGGCTGTGCCCGACCAGCACGACCGGCCGGCCGGCCTCGTCGACGACGGCGGCCAGGTCATCGAGGGCGTGCCGCCTCGAGTATTCGCCGGGCGGCGGGGTGCCGCTTTCGCCGTGGCCCCGCAGGTCCCAGGTGGTGACGGCGTGGTCGGTGGCGAGGTCGTCGGCCAGGGCCGACCAGATCGAGCGCTCGTTGGCCCAACCGGTCGTGCAGACGAGGCGGGTGGCGTGGTTCCCGGTGATCGGGCCCCGGTGCTCGACCGCGATCTCGACGCCGTCTGCACTGGTGGTCATCGCAGCGGCCGGAAGAACTCGCGGATGTCGGCCAGCAGCACCTCGGGTTGCTCGAGGGCTGCGAAGTGGCCGCCGACCTCGTGGTCGGCCCAGAAGGTGACGTTGAACTTGGGCTCGACCCAGCGGCGTCGGGCGCCCATCAGCTCCTTCGGGAAGACCGACACACCGAGCGGCACGTCGCCGGTGTCGCCGAACGAACCCATGCCGGCCTTGGAGGTCTCGTAGTACATGCGGGTCGACGAGTTGATGGTTCGGGTGAACCAGTAGACGCTCACGTTGGTCAGGAGCCGCTCGCGTGAGACGGCGTCGAGCGGGTCGCCGTCGTGGTCGGTCCAGCCGTGGAACTTCTCGCCGATCCACGACAGCAGCCCGGCCGGCGAGTCGTTGAGGCCGGTGCCGAGGGTCTGGGGGCGGGTCTCCTGGATGCGGAAGTAGCCGTTGTCCTCGGCGAGGTACCAGTTGAGGCGGTCCATGACCTGCTGCTCGAGGGGGGTGATGTCGGCGAAGTCGTCATCGTTGCCTGCGGGGCCGGCCGCCATCATGTTGACGTGGCAGCCGACCACGTGGTCGGGGTCGACCTGGGCGATGTGGCGGGAGATCATCGAGCCCCAGTCGCCGCCCTGGACGCCGTAGCGGTCGTAGCCGAGGCGGGCGGCGAGTGCGGCGAAGGCCTCGCCGGTGCGGCCGACGCCCCAGCCCCGCTCGGTGGTGGGGCCGGACCAGCCGTAGCCGGGTAGCGACGGGACGATCACGTGGAAGGCGTCGGCGGCGTCGCCGCCGTGGGCGGTCGGGTCGGTGAGCGGGCCGATGAGGTCGAGGAACTCGACGACCGAGCCGGGCCAGCCGTGGCTGAGCAGCAGCGGCAGGGCGTCGTCGTGGGGCGAGCGCTGGTGGATGGCGTGGAGGTTCTGGCCGTCGACCTCGGTGGTGATGTGGTCGAAGGCGTTGAGCTCGGCCTCGGCGGACCGCCAGTCGTAGCCGTCGGCCCAGTGGGCGGCGAGGTCCTGCAGCCAGGCCAGGTCGCAGCCGTAGTCCCAACCGCTGCCGGGGATCTGGTCGGGCCAGCGGGTGGCGAGCAGGCGGCGGCTCAGGTCGGCGAGTTCGTCGTCGGGGACGGCGATCGTGAACGGTCGGATGTCGTCTGACAAAGGGGTGTCCTTTTCTGGCCGGCTGCCCGACGGTACCCGTCGGCGGGGCGTTGCCCGGAGCCGGGAACTACGGTTGTCGGATGGAACTCGATGGTGCACGCGTGCTGGTGACCGGCGGTTCGAGGGGGATCGGGGCGTGCCTGGCCCGGTCCTTTGCGGCTGCGGGAGCCCAGGTGGTGGTGGTCGCCCGGTCGGGCGACGACCTGCGGGCTGTGGCCGACGAGGTCGGCGGCGTGGCGCACGTGGCCGACCTGTCCGATTCCGAGGTGGTCGACGGGCTGATCGCGGCCATCGAGGCGGCCCATGGCCCGATCGACGTGCTGGTGAGCAACGCCGGCATCGAGACCGTGGACCCGGTGGCCACCATCGACCCTGAAGAGGTGCGGACGGCGACGCGGGTGAACCTGGAGGCGCCGATGGTGCTCACCCGGCGGGTGCTTCCCGGGATGCTCGAGCGCAACCGTGGGGCGCTGGTGTTCACGTCGTCGCTGGCCGGGACGGCCGGCTTCCCGGGCATGGGCCCCTACTGCGCCACCAAGGCCGGCCTCAACAACTTCGCATCGACCCTCCGGATCGAGCTCAAGGGCACGCCGATCCGCACGACGCTCGTGGCGCCGGGCCCGGTCGACACCCGCATGTGGGACGCCGTCGAGGCAGCGTCACCCAGCGTCCAGCGCACCAGCACGCGGCTCGGTCGACTGCTGCTCATCCCCAAGATCAGCCCGGAGCGTCTCGCCCGGCGTGTCGTGGCGGCCACAGCCGCCGGTCGTCGCCATGTCCGCCATCCGCGCCGGTTGACGCTGAACTTCTGGTTGGGCGAGGCCCCCCGGCGGATCACCGAGTTGGCGCTGATCGGGGTCCGGATCGACCCCCTCGACCGGGTGCGCTGAGCGTCCCGCGCCCTACGCGTGCTCGGCGAGCTCGCGGAGGCGGCCCAGGACCTGCGCCGGGTCGCCACCGATCGGTGAGACGTTGAGCGACGTGACCCCGGCTGCCTTGTAGGCGGCCAGGCGGTCGACGATGTAGGCCTCGTCGCCGCAGAGGGTCGTGTTGTCGATGAGCTCGGCGGGGAGCAGCCCGGCGGCCTCGTCCTTGCGGCCCTCGAGGTAGGCGTCCTGCACGGCGACGGCCTCGTCGGCGAAGCCGTAGTCGCGGCAGACGTCGTTGTAGAAGTTCTTGCCGCGGGCGCCCATGCCGCCGATGTAGAGCGCAGCCATCGGACGGGCGTAGTCGCGGAACTGCGCGGCGTCGTCGCCGATCGCCACGATGCCGCCGGCCACGACGTCGAGGTCGCCCAGGTCGGGGTCGCGGCGGGCCAGGCCTGCCCTCACGGGGTCGCCCCACACCCTGTCCATGCGTTCCGGGTAGACGAGGAACGGCAGCCAGCCGTTGGTGGTGGCTGCGGTCTCCTCGACGCTCTTCGCCCCGAGGGCGGCGATGTAGATCGGGATGTCGGGCCGGACCATGTGGTTGATGATCTTGAGCGGCTTGCCGAGGCCGGTGCCCTCGTCGGCGGGTAGCGGCAGCGTGAACACCCGGCCTTCGTGCTCGAGCTTCTCGCGCCGCCAGGCCATGCGACAGATCGAGATGATCTCCTTCATGCGGGTCAGGGGGAGCGAGTAGGGCATGCCGTGGAATCCCTCGATCACCTGCGGTCCGGAGGCGCCGAGGCCGAGCGAGAAGCGTCCCTCCGAGAGGGCGTCGAGGCCTGCGGCGGTCTGGGCGATGCAGGCCGGCGTGCGGCTGAAGGTGTTGAGGATGCCGCTGGCCAGCCCGACGGTCGTGGTGGCCGATGCCAGGTAGCCCAGCAGGCTCACCCCGTCGAAGCCGTAGGCCTCCGGGATCCAGATGCAGTCGACGCCGGCCGCCTCGAGCTCACGGGCCTGGGTGGCCGCGGTGCGGGGATCGGTGGCGTAGTTGAGGGAGGTGGTGATGCGCATGGCGGCATCCTTCCACCCCGGGGGTGGCGACCGCTCAGTCGGCGGGCCAGCGCCCGATGACGAGCAGGCCGGTCACGGTGAGCAGGACCGCACCGGCGGCCATGGCCAGGGAGTAGCCGCTGGCGAAGGCATCGCGGGCGGTTGCGGCGATCTGCTCGCCGACGCCTGCCGGGGCCCGCTGTGCCACGACGAGCGCCGCACCGACCGAGTCCCTGGCGATCTCCGCCATCTCGGCCGGCAACTGGTCGAGGGCGTCGCCCAGTCCTCTCCGGTAGCCGGCGGACAGCAGGCTGCCCAGCAGGGCGATGCCGACGGCGGCGCCGACCTCGCGGGTGGTGTCGTTGACCGCCGAGGCCACGCCGGCCTTGTCGAGGGGCAGGGAGCCCACGATCGCCGCCGTGGCGGTCGGGAAACCGAGCGCCATGCCGGAGGAGACCAGCAGCACGCCGACGATGACGTGTCCGTAGCCGGAGTCGCCGGTGAGCAGCACCATCACCACGCAGCCCAGCGCCGTGACGAGCATGCCGCCGCCGATGACCCGACCGCTGCCGAACCGTGCGGCCAGGGCCGGTCCACGGGGAGCGATGGCGAGCATGGAGAGTGCGAAGGGCATGATCCGCACGGCGGCACCGAGCGGCGAGTAGCCGAGCACGAACTGCAGGAACTGGGCAAGCCCGAAGAACATGCCGAACATCACGGCGAATGAGGATCCGAGCGCCAGTGCGGCGAGGCCGAATCGGGGAATGCGGAACAGGCCCGGGTCGAGCATCGGTTGTTCCTGGCGGCGTTCGAACGCCACCCAGGACGTGAGCAGCACGACGGCGCCCACGAAGCCGCCGAGGACGAGGGGGTCGGTCCAGCCGTATTCGGGTCCCTGGATGAGCCCGAAGACGAGCGCCGCCAGGCCGACGGCGGAGAGCAGGCTGCCGACCGGGTCGAGGCGGTGGCCCTGCGTGTCGCGTGATGTGGGGACGAAGGCGGCCACGAGTGCCAAGGCGGTGACGACGATCGGGACGTTGACGAAGAACACCGAGCCCCACCAGAAGTACTCGAGGAGGATGCCGGCGGAGAGGATGCCGATGGCGCCGCCGGCTCCGGCGAAGCCCGCCCAGACGGCGATCGCCTTGTCCCGCTCGTCGGCTGGGAAGACCGCCGTGAGGATCGACAGCGTGGCGGGCATGGCGAAAGCGGCGCCGACGCCCATGAGCGCGCGGAAGGCGATGAGCTGCCCGGCGGTGTCGGCCGTGGAGCCGAGCAGGGCGCCGACGACGAAGACGACCAGCCCTGCCAGCAGGGCGCCCTTGCGGCCGAAGCGGTCGCCGAGCGCCCCTGCGGGCAGCAGGAAGGCGGCGAACACGAGGGCGTAGGCGGCGTTGATCCAGATCAGGTCGGCGGCCGAGGCGCCGAGGGCCTGCTGGATGGAGGGGAGCGACAGGTTCAGCGAGCTGACGCTGGCGACGACGAGGATCAGCGAGAGGTTGAGGATGCCGAGGATGAACCAGCGGCGGGGATGTCCGGTGTCGGTCATGGGGTGATCCTCACAGAACCGCCGGTGGTGTCTGCAGCCCGGTGCCGGTCATGGGTCACAGGGCTTCGCGGTCCGCACGGTGCCTCACCTACCATCAACGGGTGCCCACGCCCGCCGAGCCGATGCGTCTGGCGGCCGGGTTCGAGCCCGCCACCCGTGACGACTGGGCCGACCTGGCCGAGTCCACCCTGCGCGGCCGCACCCTCGAGTCGTTGGCGACGGTCACCGACGACGGCATCCGCATCGAGCCGCTCTACGCCAACGACGGCCGCATCGACCGGGCCGGTCTGCCGGGGGCGAGCCCCCACACCCGGGGATCGACCGCCGCCGGCAGCACGGAGGCCGGCTGGGACATCCGGGCGCTGGTGCTCGACGAGGGCACGGACGCCGCCAATGCCACGGTGCTCGACGAACTGGAGCGGGGGTCGACCTCGGTCCTGCTCGACCGGGCGGCCATCGGCATCGCATCGGCCGACGATCTCGCCGCGGTGCTCGATGGCGTCCACCTCGAGATGGCGCCGGTGGCGCTGCTGCCAGGCCCCGATGCGGCGACCGCAGCCAGCTGGCTGGTCGACCTCTGGGGCCGGCGGGGAACCCCCGCCACCGACCGCTCCGGCGCCCTCGGTCTCGACCCGATCGGCGTGGCGGCCCGCCACGGCGGCGACCCCGACCTCTCGACGCTGGCACCGGCCGTGGCCTCGGTGGCCGACGCCCCCGGTGTCCACGCCATCTCCGTCGATGCCGGCGTCTGGGCCGATGCCGGGGCCGACGAGGCGTGGGAGCTGGCGTGCTCGCTCGCCACGGGCGTCGCCTACCTGCGGGCGCTCGAGAACCACGGCGTGTCGATCGACGACGCCCTCGGAGCATTGACCTTCACCTACTCGGCCGACGCCGACCAGTTCCGCACCATCGCGAAGTTCCGGGCGGCGCGTCGGCTCTGGGACCGGGTGGCCGGAGCGTGCGGCTCCGACGTCCGGGCCCAGCACCAGACGGCGGTCACCTCGGCCGCCATGCTCACCCGCCGCGATCCGTGGGTGAACCTGCTGCGCAGTGCGGTGGCGGCCTTCTCCGCCGGTATCGGAGGCGCATCGGCGGTGACCGTGCGTTCCTTCGACAGCGCCATCGGGCGACCCGACGAGTTCGGCCGACGCACCGCACGCAGCACCCAGCTGCTGCTGATCGAGGAGAGCGGCCTGGCCCGGGTGGTCGACCCTGCCGGCGGCTCGTGGTTCGTCGAGGACCTCACCGAGCAACTCGCCGAGGCGGCCTGGGAGCGGTTCCGCTCGATCGAGGCCGACGGGGGCATGGTCTCCGCACTGGCCTCCGGACGCATCGCCGCCGAGGTCGATGCCATCCGGGGAGCGCGTGCCGCCCGCCTCGCCACCCGCGCCGGCGCCATCACCGGCGTGACCGAGTTCCCCGACATCGACGAGGTGCCGCTCGTCCGTGCCACCGGGCCCGCACCGGCCGAAGGGCCGCTGCGCCTGCAGCGCCTGGCCGGGCCGTTCGAGGCGCTGCGCGACGCCGGCGAGTCGGTGGGCCCCGTCGTCCGGCTGGTGCCGCTCGGTCCGCTGGCCGAGCACTCGGCCCGCACCACGTTCGCCGCCAACCTGTTCGCCGTCGCCGGCATCCGCACGACCGGGGAGGCGGGTAGCCCGGTCGCCGTGCTCTGCGGCTCGGACCAGCGCTACGCCGCCGAGGCCGTCGAGGTTGCGCTGGCGCTGAAGGCCGAGGGCGTGGCCCACGTGCTGCTGGCCGGGCGCCCCGGCGACAACGAGGCCGCCTTGCGGGAGGCCGGCATCGACGAGTTCGTCCATGCCCGATCCGACATCCTCGAGGTGCTGGGCCGCACGCTCGACGCCCTGGGGGTGGCCCGGTGAGCGCCGTCCCCGACTTCTCGCAGATGGACCTCGGGCAGCCGGCGCCCGACGGCGCTCCCGAACCCGAACTGGGCACCTTCGCCACTCCCGAGGGCATCGATGTGGCCACCCTGTCGACGTCTGCCGACGTGGACGGCCTCGACTTCCTCGATACATGGCCGGGGATCGCCCCCTACCTGCGGGGCCCGTACCCGACCATGTACGCCGCCCGGCCATGGACCATCCGGCAATACGCGGGCTACTCGACCGCCGAGGAGTCCAACGCCTTCTACCGCCGCAACCTGGCGGCCGGCCAGAAGGGCCTGTCGGTGGCGTTCGACCTCGCCACCCACCGGGGCTACGACAGCGACCACCCCCGGGTGTCGGGCGACGTCGGCATGGCCGGCGTGGCGATCGACTCGATCCTCGACATGCGCACCCTGTTCGACGGCATCCCGCTCGAGGAGATGACCGTGTCGATGACCATGAACGGCGCCGTGCTGCCGATCCTGGCCCTGTTCGTGGTGGCCGGCGAGGAGCAGGGAGTGGCGCCGGAGCGCCTGGCCGGGACCATCCAGAACGACATCCTCAAGGAGTTCATGGTCCGCAACACCTACATCTACCCGCCGGCCCCCTCGATGCGGATCGTGTCGGACATCTTCACCTGGACCAGCGAGCGGATGCCGAAGTTCAACAGCATCTCGATCTCGGGCTACCACATGCAGGAGGCGGGGGCGACGGCCGACCTGGAGCTGGCCTACACGCTGGCCGACGGGGTCGAGTACGTGCGGGCCGGCATCGACGCCGGGCTCGATGTCGACGCCTTCGCCCCCCGGCTGAGCTTCTTCTGGGCGATCGGCATGGACTTCTTCATGGAGGTCGCCAAGTTGCGGGCCGCCCGACTGCTGTGGGCGAGGCTCATGGCCCAGTTCGACCCGCAGGACCCCCGGTCGTCGTCGCTGCGCACCCACAGCCAGACGTCGGGTTGGAGCCTCACCGCCCAGGATCCCTACAACAACATCGTCCGCACCTGCGTCGAGGCCATGGCGGCCACGCAGGGCCACACCCAGTCGCTGCACACCAACGGCTTCGACGAGGCCCTGGCACTCCCCACCGACTTCTCGGCCCGCATCGCCCGCAACACGCAGCTGTTCCTCCAGCAGGAGACCGGCACCTGCCGGGTCGCCGACCCGTGGGGCGGCAGCTACCACGTCGAGCGGCTCACCCACGACCTCGCCGCCAGGGCGTGGGCCCACATTGCCGAGGTCGAGGAGAGCGGCGGCATGGCGTCGGCCATCGACGCAGGGATCCCGAAGCTGCGCATCGAGGAGGCCGCTGTCCGCACCCAGGCCCGCATCGACTCGGGCCGCCAGACCGTGGTGGGTGTCAACCGGTACCGCTCCGACGGGGCTGACGCCGTCGAGGTGCGCCGGATCGACAACGCCAGGGTCCGGGCCGACCAGATCGCCCGGCTCGAACACCTCCGGGCCGAACGCGACACCGCCGCCTGCGAGGCGGCTCTGGCGGCCCTCACCCGCTGCGCCGACACCGGCGCTGGCAACCTGCTGGGCCTGGCCGTCGACGCGGCCCGGGCGCGGGCTACCGTCGGCGAGATCAGCGACGCCCTCGAAACCGTGTGGGGGCGCCATGTCGCGGAGGTGCGCACCATCTCGGGCGTGTTCAACAGCGAGGTCGGCGACGACGGACAGGTGGCCGACACCCGCGCCCGCGTGGCCGACTTCGAGGCCGCCAACGGCCGCCGGCCCCGGATCCTCGTCGCCAAGGTGGGCCAGGACGGCCACGACCGGGGCCAGAAGGTGATCGCCACGGCATTCGCCGACCTGGGCTTCGACGTCGACATCGGCCCGCTGTTCTCGACGCCTGGCGAGGTGGCCAGACAGGCCGTCGAGAACGACGTGCACGTGGTGGGTGTGAGCTCGTTGGCCGCCGGTCACCTGACGCTCGTGCCCGAGCTGCGCGACGCCCTCGCCGACCTGGGGCGTCCCGACATCGCCATCGCCGTCGGTGGTGTCATCCCGGCCCAGGACCACGATGCGTTGCGGGAGGCAGGTGCTGCCGCAATCTTCCCGCCGGGCACCGTCATCGCCGCTGCGGCCACCGAGTTGCTCGAGCAGATCTCATGAGCGAACCCGTCTCAGGTCCGGCTGGGCGGTCTGCATGAGCCCAACCGTCGACGAGCTGGTCGACGGGGTCCTCGCCCGTGACCGGGCGACCCTGGGTCGGGCGCTCACCCTCGTCGAGAGCACCCACCCCGACCACCGGGGTCGTGCCGCCGACCTGCTGGCGGCGCTGCTGCCACACGCCGGCGGGGCGCACCGGGTCGGAATCACCGGGGTGCCCGGCGTCGGCAAGTCGATGTTCATCGAGGCCCTCGGCACCCAGCTCACCGCCTCGGGACGGCGGGTCGCCGTCCAGGCCGTCGATCCGACCAGCACGGTCACCGGCGGCTCGATCCTCGGCGACAAGACCCGCATGCAGCGCCTGGCCAACGACCCAGACGCCTTCGTCCGGCCATCGCCGTCGGCCGGCACGCTCGGCGGCGTCACCCGCACCACCCGCGAGACCCTGCTGGTGCTCGAGGCGGCCGGCTTCGACGTGGTGCTGGTCGAGACCGTCGGCGTGGGCCAGTCCGAGACCCTCGTGGCCCGCATGGTCGACTTCTTCCTGGCGTTGATGCTGCCCGGCGCCGGCGACGAGCTGCAGGGCATCAAGAAGGGCCTCCTCGAGCTGGCCGACATGATCGCCGTCAACAAGGCCGACGGTGACAACGCCAAGGCCGCACGCACGGCGGCCCGCGACTACTCGGCGGCCCTGCGGCTCACCCACCCGGCCAGCCCCTCGTGGACGCCGCCGGTGGTCACCTGCAGCGGTCTCACCGGCGAGGGCCTGCCCGAACTGTGGGCGCACATCGAGGCGCACCGGACGGCGCTGGTTGCCTCGGGCGAGTGGGACGAACGGCGTCGGGGCCAGCAGCTGGCCTGGATGTGGGCGCTGGTCGAGGACCGGTTGCTGGCCTCCCTCCACGGCGACCCGGCCGTGCTCGAGGTGCTGGCCGACGCCGAACGCCGGGTGCTCGACGGCGCCGAGACCCCCGCCGCAGCAGCCGACCGCATCCTCGACGCCTTCGGCGGCGCCCGCCTATGACGCAGGCCGGTCGGCGGGTCTAGCGTCGCGGGGCAGTGCGGTCGGGGGCCGCAAACTCGACAACCAAGGGGGAGACACGATGGACCGACGAACGTTCCTGCGACGCAGCATGGCCGCCACAGTGGGGGCCGGCACGCTCACCACCACCCGGATGGCCTCGGCCAAGGTGGTCGACGTGGCCGCACCGGGCGACGGGCCCTACGGCTCGCTCGATGGCATCGAGCCCGACGAGAACGGCCTGATCCTGCCCGAGGGCTTCACCTCCCGCATCGTCGCTGTCAGCGGCGACCCGGTCGGCGACACCGGCTACGAGTGGCACCTGTTCCCCGACGGGGCGGCCACCTTCGACGACGGCGAGGGCGGCTGGTACTACACCTGCAACTCGGAGGTCTTCAACTTCCTCACGCCGGGCACGCAACTGGGCGGCGTGTCGGCGATCCACTTCGACGCCGACGGCGGGATCCTCGATGCCTACCGCATCCTCGAGGGCAGCCACTCGAACTGCGCCGGCGGCATCACCCCGTGGGGCACCTGGCTGTCCTGCGAGGAGGCCTACATCGGGGCCGGACTGGTCTGGGAGTGCGACCCGGCCGGCGTCAACGAGGCGGTGGCGCACCCTGCCATGGGCAACTGGGCCCACGAGGCGGCGGCCATCGACCCGGTCGATGAGATGGTGTACCTCACCGAGGACAACCCCGAGGGCCTGCTCTACCGCTATACGCCCGACGCCTACCCCGACCTCTCGGCTGGCACGCTCGAGGCGATGCTCGTCGCCGAGGACGGTTCGGTCTCCTGGGCGGCCGTGCCCGACCCGTCGGCCGCCGAGACGCCGACCCGCGAGCAGGTGCCGGACGCCTTCCTCACGCCGGGCGGCGAGGGCATCTGGTACTACGACGGCTCCGTCTGGTTCACCACCAAGGTCGACAACCGGGTCCACGCCGTGGACCTGCGCGAGCAGCAGTACACGCTGATCTGGGACGGCACCGGTGACCGGCAGCCGCTCACCGGCGTCGACAACATCACCGTCGAGGAGGGCTCGGGCGACCTGTTCGTGGCCGAGGACGGCGGCAACCTGGAGCTCGTCGTCATCTCGCCCGAGGGCGACGTGGCGCCGTTCTGCCGGATTCCCGACCCGGTCGAGGAGAACTCGGAAATCACCGGGCCCTGCTTCAACCCGAACCGGAACCGGCTCTACTTCAGTTCCCAGCGGGGGAAGGGCAACCGACTGGTCCGGGACATCATCGAGTCGATCGACTGGGGCGACGGTACCGAAGGACGGTCCGTGGGCATCACCTACGAGGTCTCCGGCCCGTTCCGCGGCGAGTACGTGCCGCCACCACCGACGACCACCACGACGACGACCACTACGACCACGACGGCTCCGCCGACCACGACCACGACGGCAGCGCCGACCACGACCACGACGGCAGCGCCGACCACGACCACGGCGGCGCCCACGACAACGGCCGCACCGACCACGACAACGGCCGCACCGACCACGACAACGGCCGCACCGACCACGACAACGGCCGCACCGACCACCACCCAGGCGCCCGTGACGACGCTGGCCAAGGCCGCCGAGACGGCCGCTGCAGCACCGGACGACGGTGGCGGTTCGGGCCTCGTCATCGGGATCGGCGCCGCAGCGGTCCTGGCCGCAGGAGCCGCCGCCCTGGTGCTGAGAAACCGCGGCGGAGGCTCTGAGGAGTCCAGCGAACAGGAGTCCAGCGAACAGGAGTCCAGCGAACAGGAGTCCAGCGAACAGGAGTCCAGCGAAGAGGAGTAGGCGATAGGCGCCCGGAACGCACTGCAGCGGCGGGGTTCGGCCGGCGCCTACCTGCGTCGCCTGGCGGGCTACAGCACCGTCCTCTGCCTGGCTTCGCTCGTCGGTTCACGGTTCACCGACGTGTACGGCAACTGGACGGCCGTCGGCCCTTCGGACGCTTTGATTTCTGCAACGTTCAGCCTGGGGCCTGCCGTCCTGCTCGTTGCGGTAGCCGACCTTCCGCGGCTGGCGGCACTCGGCGTGCACCTGTCGATCGCGGGAGGCATCGTGGCGATGTGGTGGCTCTTCGCCTCGAGCGACTCCTCGACCTCGGCAATGGCGTTCGCCTACGGCTGGTTGATCGGCATTCCGGTCGCCCTCGCCGTCGTGTCCACGAAAAGGATCCATCGGCCCCGAGAGGGCCCACAGCAGTAGCGCCCCGCACGCGACGAAGCCCCCTGGCGGAGGGGCCTCGTCTGGGGACCCGGTCCGGGGAGGGACCGGGAAGGGAACTCGGTTGTGGGGGCCGGGCCTAGAAGTCCTCGTCGAAGGCGACGTTGCCCTCGACGCCGACCTGGTAGGCGACGACGGTGCGTTCGAAGAAGTTGGTGAGTTCCTGGACGTCCTGGAGCTCCATGAACCCGAACGGGTTCTTCGAGCCGTACTTGGGGCGCAGGCCCAGTTGGGCGAGGCGCTGGTCGCCGACGAACTGGAGGTACTCGCGGGTGTCGGCCGTGGACATGCCAGACACGCCCTGACTGAGCAGGTCCTCGGCGAACTGCAGCTCGCACTCGACGGCCTCGCTGATCATCTCGGTGATCTGCTCGGCCAGGCGGTCGTCGAACAGCTCGGGCTGCTCGGCCCGCACCGTGTTGATGACCTCGAAGGCGAAGTTCATGTGGCACGACTCGTCGCGGAACACCCAGTTGGTGCCCGCCGCCAGGCCGTTGAGCAGGCCCTTCGAGCGCAGGAAGTAGACGTAGGCGAAGGCGCCGAAGAAGAACAGCCCCTCGATGCAGGCGGCGAAGCAGATCAGGTTCAGCAGGAACGCCCGGCGCTTCTCGTCGGAGTCGAGCTCGCCCAGGTTGTCGACCGAGCCCATCCACTTGAAGCAGAAGTCGCCCTTCTTGCGGATCGACTCGATGTTGTGGATCGCCGCGAAGGCGGCTTCGCGCTCGGCCATGTCGGGGATGTAGTTGTCGAGCAGCGTCAGGTAGAACTGGACGTGCAGGGCCTCTTCGTAGAGCTGGCGAGACAGGTACATCCTCGCCTCGGGGGCGTTGATGTGCCGGTAGAGGTTGAGCACCAGGTTGTTGGCGACGATCGAGTCGCCCGTGGCGAAAAACGCCACCAGCCGGTTCACCAGGTGCTTCTCGGCAGGGCTCAGCTTCCGGTCGAGGTCCGGGAGGTCGTCGGAGAAGTCGATCTCGTCGACGGTCCAGGTGTTCTTGATGGCGTCCCGGTACATCTCGTAGAAGACGGGGTAGCGCATGGGGCGCAGCGTCAGGTCGAAGCCCGGGTCGAGGATGTTGCCCCGCTGGGTCTTGGCGGCGGCGGGGGGCTCCGGCTGCTCGTCGGGTGCGGCGAAGTTGGACTCGGCGAGGGCCATCAGTCGCACGCCTCACAGGACTCGGGGTTCTCCAGCGAGCACGCCATGGCCTCGGCGTCGGTGAACGCTTCGGCCTCCGCCGGCTTCTGCTCGGGGGGTGGCGTCACACCGTTGCCGATGCCGTTGGTGGTCGTCTTGTTGATGCGGGTGGCCGGCCGGGACCGCAGGTAGTAGGTGGTCTTGAGGCCCGATTTCCAGGCGTGGAGGTACATCGACGAGAGCTTCCCGATGGTGGGCGACTCCATGAACAGGTTCAGCGACTGGCTCTGGTCGATGAACGCCCCGCGCTCGGCGCCCATGTCGATCAGCGATCGCATCGGGACCTCCCAGGCGGTGCGGTAGACGGCCTGCAGGTCCTCGGGGATGTCGTCGATGCCCTGGATGGAGCCCTCGGCGGCCTTGATCCGGTTGGCCATCGCCTCGTCCCACATGCCCCGGCCCTGGAGCTCGCGGACCAGGTAGCGGTTGATCTGGAGGAACTCGCCCGAGAGCGTCTCGCGCTTGAAGATGTTGGAGACCTGGGGCTCGATGCACTCGTAGCAGCCGACGATCGAGGCGATCGTGGCGGTGGGGGCGATGGCGATGAGCAGCGAGTTGCGCAGGCCGTGCTCGGTGATGCGGTCGCGCAGCCCCTGCCAGCGCTCGGTGTCGGTGGGCTCGATGCCCCAGAGGTCGAACTGCAGGTCGCCCTGCGCCACCCGGGTGATCGAGTAGTTGTCGTGCGGGCCGGCCACCTCGGCCAGCTCGGTCGAGGCCCACAGGGCGTTGAAGTAGATCTCCTCGGAGATGCGGGCCGACAGGGAGCGTGCCTCGGGCGAGTCGAACGGCAGCCCCAGTTTGAAGAACACGTCCTGGAGGCCCATGAGGCCCATGCCCACCGGCCGCCACAGCGAGTTGGAGTGCTCGGCCTCGGGGGTCGGGTAGTAGTTGATGTCGATCACCCGGTCGAGGTACGGCACGGCGATGCGGACCACCTCGCCGAGGCGCTCGAAGTCGAAGGCGCCGTCGACGACCAGCGACCCGAGGTTGACCGAGCCCAGGTTGCAGACGGCGGTCTCGTCCTGGTCGGTGACCTCGATGATCTCGGTGCACAGGTTCGACAGGTGCACGACCCGGCCGGGCTCGCCGGTCTGGTTGCACTTGCTGTTGGAGGCGTCCTTGAAGGTCATCCAGCCGTTGCCGGTCTGGGCGAGGGAGCGCATCATGCGGCTGTAGAGGTCGCGGGCCGGGATCTGGCGCTCGTAGAGGCCCTCCTCCTCGGCCTTGACGTAGGCGGTCTGGAACTCGTCGCCGAAGAGGTCGGTGAGGTGCGGCACCTTCTTGGGGTCGAACAGCGACCAGACCCAGTCGTTCTCGACCCGCTCCATGAACAGGTCGGGGATCCAGTTGGCGAGGTTGAGGTTGTGGGTGCGGCGCTGGTGGTCGCCGGTGTTCTCGCGCAGGTCGAGGAAATCCTCGATGTCGGCGTGCCAGGACTCGAGGTAGATGCAGGCGGCGCCCTTGCGGCGACCGCCCTGGTTGACGGCGGCGACCGAGCTGTCGAGGGTCTTGAGCCACGGCACGATGCCGTTGGACAGGCCGTTGGTGCCCTTGATGAGCGAGCCCTTGGCCCGGACGCGGTGCCACGCCACGCCGATGCCGCCGGCGAACTTCGAGAGGCGGGCGATGTCGGTGTAGCGCTTGTAGATGCCCTCGAGGCTGTCCTCGGGCGAGTCGAGCAGGTAGCACGACGACATCTGCGAGTGGACGGTGCCCGAGTTGAACAGCGTGGGGCTGGACGGCAGGTACTGGAGCGACGAGATGAGCTCGTAGAACCGGATCGCCTCGTCGGGGCAGGTGGACAGGCCACAGGCCACCCGCAGGAAGAAGTACTGCGGGGTCTCGAGGACCTCGCGGGTCTCGGGGTGGCGCAGCAGGTAGCGGTCGTAGACGGTGCGCAGGCCGAAGAACTCGAACAGGTTGTCGCGGTCGTGGACGACCGTGTCGTCGAGCTTGCGGGCGTTGTCGGTGACGAACTCGACGGTGGCGTCGCCGATGATGCCGAGTTCGTGGCCGATCAGGACCGACTGCGAGAAGGAGTGGATGTTCTGGTTCCGCACCTCCTTGTCGATGACCGTGGCGAGGAGGCGGGCGGCCAGGCGGGAGTAGTTGGGTTCCTCGACCATGAGCGTCGATGCGGTGCGGATGGACAGCTCGTCGAGCTCCTCGGTGGTGGCGCCGTCGCAGAGGCCCGAGATCGTGCGGGTGGCGATCTTCATCGGGTCGACACCCGATAAGCCTTCGGCGCAGCGGTGGATGGCGCGCACGATCTTGTTGAGGTCGACCGGCTCGAGGTCGCCGTTGCGCTTGCGCACCATCATCTGTGATCCGCTGAGCGCGGGTGTTTCGTCGAGGCCCTCGGTGGAGAGCGCGCGGTCTTCGGTCAACGCCATGTGGGGTTCCCTTCCCTTCCCTGCCGGCACTCGTTGCCGACGGGGTCCCGTTGTGTGTCCCGGGCGACATGCCGCTTCGCAGGGGCGATCCTGCTGGGAGAGTGACGTGAAGCCCGGGTCATGTATTTCACGCATGTAATTACACCCGTGTCAAGAGATTCCTCGCGGGAGTGGTGGGTTTCTTCCGGCCACGCGCTCAGCGTGGGCGAAGAGGCCGAGAAAGTGGGGAATCGACGCGCGGAGCGCGCGAGCGGGATGACCGGGCAGGCGTCAGGCGCGCCGGATCGCAAGCACCAGGGACCTGCCCTCGACGGTCGCCTCGGCAGTGTGTGCGGCGTCGTCGGCGGTGCCGTAGGCGACCTCGACTGCCAGCACCTGGCCGGCCACGTGCGCCTCGTGGGCACGCACCGCGTCGAGCAGGGCGGCATCCCCGTCGAGCCACAACAGGATCCGGTCGGTGACCACGAGGTCGGCGTCGCGGCGGGCCTGCTGCACGTGGCGGACCACGTCTCGGGCCAGGCCCTCGGACTCGAGCTCGGGGGTCACCCCGGTGTCGAGCACGACCACGCCGTCGCCACTGCCGAGCGCCGCCGTGGTGACGCCATCGGGTGACTCGAGTGCCAGGACGAACTCGTCGGGTTGCAGGGTCTCGCCGGCCACGTCGACGGTGCCGTCGTCGTTGTGGGAGAACTCGCCGGCCCTGGCCGCTGCGAACACGGCCTGCACGCCACCGCCGAGGCGCGGGCCCAGCACCCGGCCGTCGGGCTGGAGCCGGAAGGTGGCGTGGGCCTCGAGGTCGTCGGTCAGCTCGACGGCCTTCACGTTGACCTCGTCGACCAGCAGGTGGACGAGGTCGGCCAGCGACTCGGCGTCGGCCCCGGCGACGGTGAGCGAAGCCAGCGGCAGCCGCACCCGCAGACCGTGGTCCTCGCGCAGGCGCAGCGCCGTCGATGCCACGTCGCGCAGCCGGTCCATGCGGGCCACGAGGTCGGGGTCGGTGGGCAGGTCGGTGGGGTCGGGCCAGTCGGCCAGGTGGACGCTGTCGCCGCCGGTGAGGCCTCCGTGGACCTCCTCCATCACCATCGGCAGGAACGGGGCGGCCGTGCGGGCGAAGGTGACGAGCACCGTGTAGAGGGTGTCGTGGGCGTCGCGTTTGTCGGCCTCGTTGGCGGCCGTGGCCCTGGCCCAGAAGCGGTCCCTGCTGCGGCGGATGTACCAGTTGTTGAGGGCGTCGATGAACCCCTGCAGCTCGGCGGTGGCGCCGGGCAGGTCGTAGGCGTCCATGCGTTCGGTGACCGCCTCGACCATCGCCCGGGTCTTGGCCAGCAGGTAGCGGTCGAGCAGGCCGCCGGCGTCGGTGCGGAACTCGGCCCGGTGCCCGTCGACGTTGGCGTAGAGCGTGAAGAACGAATAGGCGTTCCAGATCGGCAGCAGCACCCGGCGGACCACGTCGTCGATGCCGTGGTCGCTGATGCGCAGGTCGCCGCCCCGCACGATGTTGGCCGACATGAGGTACCAGCGCAGGGCGTCGGCCCCCTGCCGGTCGAAGATCTCGGTGGGCTCGGTGTAGTTGCGGAGCTTCTTGGAGAGCTTGGTGCCGTCCTCGGCCAGCAGGATCCCGTGGCAGATCACGTTCTGGAAGGCCGGCCGGTCGAACAGCGCCGTGGCCAGGACGTGCATCGTGTAGAACCAGCCGCGCGTCTGGTTGATGTACTCGACGATGAAGTCGGCCGGGAAGTGGTCCTCGAACCACTGCTCGTTGTCGAACGGGTAGTGGAACTGGGCGAACGGCATCGAGCCCGACTCGAACCAGCAGTCGAGCACCTCGGGCACCCGCCGCATCGTCGAGCGGCCGGTCGGGTCGTCCGGGTTGGGGCGGGTCAGGTCGTCGATGAACGGCCGGTGCAGGTCGTCGGGGCGCACCCCGAAGTCGGCCTCGATCTCGTCGAGGCTGCCGTAGACGTCGATCCGCGGGTACTCGGGGTCGTCGCTGCGCCACACCGGGATCGGCGAGCCCCAGAAGCGGTTGCGGCTGATCGACCAGTCGCGGGCACCGTCCAGCCACATGCCGAAGCGGCCGTCGCGGACGTGGCCGGGCACCCAGTTGATGCCGGCGTTGTTGGCGATCATCCGGTCGCGGATGTCGGTGACCTTCACGAACCAGGACGAGATGGCCTTGTAGATGATCGGCGTGTCGGTGCGCCAGCAGTGCGGGTAGTTGTGCTCGTAGGTGTCGTGGCGAACGATCCGTCCGGCCTCCTTGAGGTGCCGGATGATGCCGGCGTTGGCCTCGAACACGTTGACGCCGGCCCAGTCGGCGACCTCGTCGGTGAAACAGCCCCGGTCGTCGACGGGGACCACCCGGCCGATCGGGATGCCGTTGGCCTCGCAGGTGATCTGGTCGTCCTCGCCGAAGCCGGGGGCCATGTGGACGGCGCCGGTGCCCTCGGCAGCGTCGACGAAGGCGGCACCCAGCACCCGGAAGGCGTCGGTGCGGTCGGCGAAGTACGGGAACAGCGGCGTGTAGGCACGGCCCACGAGGTCGGCGCCGGTGAGCGTGCCGACGGGCTCGGTGCCCTCGAGCTGGACGGCGTACCGCTCGACGGCTTCGGCGCCCAGCACGTGGACGGCGCCGTCGGCGTCGCGGTGCATCGAGTAGGTGACGTCGGGGCCGACCGCCAGTGCCAGGTTCGACGGCAGGGTCCACGGGGTGGTCGTCCAGGCCAGCAGCCGCAGCGGGCCGGGGTCGCCGTCGGCAGGCTCGAGGTCGAACGCCACGGTGATGGCCGGGTCCTGACGGGGCCGGGTGGCGTCGTCGAGGCGGATCTCGAAGTTGGACAGCGGCGTCTCGGCGCCCCACGAGTAGGGCATGACCCGGAACGCCTCGTAGACGAGGCCCTTGTCCCAGAGCTGCTTGAACGCCCACATGACCGACTCCATGTAGTCGCGGTCCATGGTCTTGTAGTCGTGTTCGAAGTCGACCCAGCGGGCCTGGCGGGTGACGGTCTTTTCCCATTCGCCCGTGTAGCGCATGACCGACGAGCGGCAGTGGGCGTTGAAGGCCTCGATCCCGTACTCGATGATGCTGGCCCGTCCTGCGACCGGCAGCTGGCTCTCGGCCTCCATCTCGGCCGGCAGGCCGTGGCAGTCCCAGCCGAAGCGGCGGGTGACCCTGTGGCCGCGCATGGTCTTGTAGCGGGGGACGACGTCTTTGACGTAGCCGGTCAGGAGGTGCCCGTGGTGGGGCAGGCCGTTGGCGAACGGTGGCCCGTCGTTGAACGTGAACTCGAGGTCGTCGGGTCGGGCGTCGACCGATGCCTCGAAGGTGCCCTCGGACGCCCAGCGCTCGAGGGCCCGCTCCTCGATGGCGGGGAAGTCGGCCTTGCCGACGTCGGGGTACGGCTGCTCATGGTCCATGACCGGAAGCAGGCTAACGGCGCCCCCGGCCCGGGCCGTGGGAGGGTCGGGGCTGGTTCAGCCGCGGCCTGCGCGTGCCGACTCGTAGATCAGGTCCCAGGTCTCACGGTAGGTGGGTGGCGGCAGGCCCAGTTCACCCAACTGCTTCGCCTCGAGGTAGAGGACCTCGAGAGCCACCTCCTCGGGTGTATCGGTGAGGTGGACCGCCGACTTCGCGGAACTTTCCTCGACGACGTAGACGCCGTCCCCGATCGGCGTGATCGGGGTGAGGGCTGGAGCCCCACCGGGGGTGGGAACGAAGTCGCCGAGCGTCAGGAATGCGATCACGGTGTCGCCGACCTCCAGCGTGAGGCCTGAAGCCATGCTCAGCGAGAGGTCGACAGTCTCGTCCGGAAACACTTCGATCGATTCGTCGTCGGGATCGGGGATCGTGAGTCCGATTCGGTGGGCGTCCTCAGGGGAGACGCTGAACGGGTAGACGCCGCCGGTGACCGCGAACGAGAGCACTGTTCCCGCGATGACCGGGTTGCCGACTCCGCGACGCTGACCGATGATCTGGACATTGTCGAGATCGACGATCGTGCGGGTGATCAGGCCGCTGAGGTCGTGCATGGACGTGATCGTGGCGATGTCGAGGTCCCCGGAGGGCGTCGGGACCACGGTGCGTAGGCCTTCGACGACGCCCTGGACGGCAAACAGGCTTGTCTCGGCGAACAGTTCGGGATTGACGGCGACGGGAGTGAAGTAGCCGCCCATGCCGAGTGAGGGCGAAAGGCGGTCCACGGCGATGCCCGCTCCGTCGAGGATGGTTGCGGAGTATTGCGGCGCACCTTCGGTCGGCGCGATCGTGGTGGTGATGTCGGCCTCACCCGATTGTTCAATCGGATCGACGTTTGTCGGACTTTGTGTCTGCTCGATTGTCGTGGTCGTAACGGCTGTGTCTGCCGAAAGTTGGCCAGTTGCGGTTGTCTCGATCGACGGCGGCTGAAGAGCGACGGTGGATTTCTCGGCAACGTTCTCGGTGGCGTCAACTGGCGTCGTCGGGATCGTGTCATCGTCCATCGTTGTGGTTTCCACGACCTGGGTATCCGGTTGGCCCTGGGAAACCGGAGCGCCCTCTGCGTCCAGGGAGCGGGTGGGCGAGCACGCAGCGAGGAAGAAGGCGACTGACACCGCCAGGAGTGCGACGTTTGCCGAGGTGGTAGTTCGAATTGCCCAGCGAGGCTGGGGTCGGGCTGCGCATGACGTTGTGAGGAGTGGCTTCAGCATGGGTAGTTGTGCGCGTGTTCGTAGATGTGGCACCTCGCCTCGACATCGACGGCGTGGAGGTCGCGTTGTTCGAGATGGCCGTTGAAGTGACAACCTCCGATCCCTTGAGTCATCGTCGCCCAGTCCTGGTCGATGTTCGACGCGGTCGCTGTGCCGCAGTCGTGTTGGGCGCCGAGCAACGAGTGGCCGATGCCCATGGTGTGACCCCATTCATGGACAGCGACCGATGGGAAATCCAGCCCGGTGAAGCTTCCATGTCCGACAAACGGGTTCATATTCCAGGTGTACGTGCTGTCGAATCTGAGTTCAAACATCAGGATGTGCTGATTGGTGTCGCTGTAGGTGAGACCGTTCATGCAGGCAACCGCCCAGCCGCATGAATAGGAAAGCGAGGTGTCTTCCCAGTAGACGTGATTTGGCGACGCCGAGTTCTCCGGTGCATTCAACTGGTGGCCGGTTGTCCAGACCGCCCTGGCGCCTCTCACGATCGTCTGAACATTTGCTGGGACGGTGCCGCTGAAGTGCCAGTCGCGTTGGGCGTTCGGCCAGTGGGACCAGCAGAGACCATCCGGAGGCGGATCGTTGGGTCCGTAGTAGCAGTTCCAGTCGTCGTTGGCCGGCGGAGCGTGGGCGCCGGACACCTCGAACGAGATCAACGAAGCGGCGAGCACGAAGAGGGCCACGATGGACATTCGGACCCTGCGAGAGGCCCGAGACCTTGAAGTGTCCACCTGAACTTTCTTCCATCATCCGCTGCGCGAAAATCTAGTTGCAACGGTTGGAAGGGTCAATCAAAGTGCAGTCATCGCTGCCAATGGTTCAGACCAGGAGTCGCGTCTTGCCGAAGATGTTTCCGTAGAGGATGCGGCCGTCGTCGTCGATGTGGACACCGCCGCCGAGGGTGTTGAACTGCGAACCGCCGACCGTCCACGAACCGACCGACTCGCCGGTGGTCCAGTCGAGGGCCTCGATGGTCCACTTCCCGCCCCGGGTGCCGCACGTGTAGACGAGGTCGGCGCCCTGGCTCACGCCCGGCACCGAGTTGGGCGAGCTCACCTCGGTGTTCACCCAGGCCTGGCGCAGCTCGCGGGCCTTCGGGTCCCACTCGTACTTGTGGAGGCCGAAGGGGGTGTAGGCGGCGTGGTGGCCGAGGAAGAAGCAGAGCAGCCGTGCGCCCCGCTGCGGCAGCCACCCGGGCAGCGAGGACGGCTCGTTGTTGACCGTCATGGCTCCGTAGCCCGACACGGTGATCGACTGCTCGGTCTGGATGGCCGGCAGGTCGGGGTCGCCCATGTTGGCGGGGCCGATGCCGGCGATCCGACGGGACGGGGCGTCCGGGAGCTGTTCCCAGTCGTCGGGGATGGCGTCGCGCCACAACAGCGTGATGTTGACGACCGGGTCGCCGTCGCCGATCACGACGAAGCGGTCCTCGTCGGGTCCGAAGCCCATCAGGGACGGGGTGGTGCCCGAACCGGTGCCGTTGCCGTTGCGGTACTCGGCGCTCCATGCACCGTCGGCCGGGTCGAGCGAGAGCCGCTCGCCGGTCCAGACCACCTTGTGCGTGTGGTCGACGGAGCTGACGTAGATGCCGCCGTCCTCGTCCACGCAGGTGCTGGTGCGGACCCAGCCGTAGCCGGTGTTGCCGCGCTGCTCCTCCATGCGGGCGCAGTGGGCGGCGGCGTCCTCGGCGGCCCGGGGCAGCCGGATCGCCTCATAGGACGAGAAGTCGCGTTCGAGGCACACCACCCAGCCGTGGTCGGTGGTCAGCACGAGGCGGCCGTCGAAGGTGAGGTTGGCGCCGACGAAGAAGCCGTCGATGTGGTCGGGCTTGTCCCAGCGGGCCTTCTCGACGATGGCCGAGTGCCGGTCGCCGGGGGTGGCGTCGGCGTAGGCGACGGCGTGCGTTTTGCGGCCGAGGTACAGGGTGTGTTCGTGGTCGAGCAGGGCGTAGATGCCGTCGAGGCCGGTGAGGTAGCGCATCGCCAGGTCGGCGGCGTGCATGACGGCCTCGTCGCCGTCCAGATCGTCGAGGCCGGCCAGGTCGGCCTCGAGGGTGGCACGGGGGGTCGGCTCCTCGCCGGGGATGGCGTAGGTGGCGAGCACCTCGAGGGTGTCGTAGTCGAGCCTGGCGAGCTGCTGGCGGCCGTTGCTCCAGATCACCCGCCGCCCGTCGGGGTACGGGCCCGAGATGAGGCTTCCGAAGTGGCCAGGGCCCAGCCAGGCGTGCTGGCGCTGGTCGTCGCCGAGGACGAGGTGGCCGTCGGGCCGGGGGCCGGTGAGGGCGGTGTTGTCCTGCTGGTCGCAGCGCCCGTGGGCGATCGGGTTCTCGGAGTCGGCGAGGAACGGGTTGCGGGGTCCGGTGCGCATGGAACTCACGGGCGGCCGGTGCTCAGGCGGCGGGAGCGGTGCCGGCGATGCCGACCCGGTGGACCATGCGGCGGCCCTCGAAGTCGAACAGGGCGTAGTGCTGCGTGACCCGGTTGTCCCAGATCACGACGTCGCCGGTGGCCCAGCGGTGGCGGTAGGTGAACTCGGGCCGCTTCACGTGCTCGATGAGGAACGGCAGGATGGCGTCCGACTCGTAGGGCGGCAGGTTCACGATGCGCCGGGTGAAGATCTCGTTCACGAACAGCGCCTTACGGCCGGTCTCGGGGTGGGTGACGACGACGGGGTGCTCGGCGCCGTGGCCGGGGACGATCTCGTGGTACGCCCGGCGGTTCTCGAGCAGCCGCTTCATCCCGTTGGAGAGCTCGTCCCATGCGTCGCAGCAGTTGGTCCACATCGTGTCGCCGCCGACCTCGGGGTTGATCCGCATGCACAGCACGGCCGCCTTGGGGATCACGGGGCGGAAGGTCACGTCGGTGTGCCAGCGGTCGGCCTTGTAGCCGCCGTCGCTGTCGAACACGACGATGTCGGGGAAGTCGGGGTGGATGCCGGTGTTGGCCTCGCCGGGCAGCGGCTCGCCGAACACACGGGCCAGGTCCAGGTGCTGCTCGGGCGTGGGGTCGAGGCCCCGGAGCACGACGACCATGTGGTCGAGCAGGGCCTGGCGCAGTTCGGCTCTGGCCGCCTCGTCGGTGAGGAGCCGGTCGAGGTCGGGGTCGGCGACGGCGGCGCCGATGCGCCCGGAGAGGGGGACGAGGTCGAGTGCGGGTGTGGTCTGGGCAACCGTGGTGTCGGAGGTCATGGTTCCGGGTCCCTTCAGGTCGTGGTGGTCACAGATGGCCGGTAGGTCCAGTCGGCGCTGGGGCTGCTGCCGGCGAGGCGCTCGAAGCCGCGCATGAGCGCACGGACGGCGTCGAGGGCGGCGTCGTCGTCGAGGTCGGCGAACACCAGGCGGTAGCGGTCGAGCAGGTCGGCGAAGACGGTGTCGTGGAACGAGGCGCCGTCGCCGGTGAGTGCGACGAGGCGGCCCCGACCGTCGTGGGGATCGGGGAGGCGGTCGATCCAGCCGGCCTCCTCGAGGCGGCGCAGCGTGGCGGTCAGGCCGCCCGAGGTCTGGACGATGAAGCCGCCGATGGCGCTGGGGCTGAGGTGCCCGTCGCGGTGGTGGTGCAACAGCATCAGCACCTGCAACTCGGCGGGGGTGGTGTCGTGGGCACGGCAGTGGTCGGCGAGGAACTGCTCGTTGAGGCGCCCGAGGCGGGTCAGCAGCAGGGCGAGGGTCGTTGCGTCCATGCTGGGCAGCCTACTTGCCAACTACCTTTCTGGCAAGGAAAAGTTCGTGGATCCGTTGTCTTCAGGCCGAGGTCGCCGCAGCCCGCTCCCGCAACTCGACCTTGAGGACCTTGCCGCTGGCGTTGGCCGGCAGGGCGTCGACCACCTCGAAGCGGCGCGGCGCCTTGTAGTTGGCCATCTCGGCACGGGCCCACGCCACCAGGCCGGCCGGGTCGGGCGACGTGCCCGTCGTCGGCACCACGAACGCCATGCCCACCTCGCCGAGGCGCTCGTCGGGCACGCCGACCACCGCCACCTGGGCGATGTCGGGGTGGGCCAGCAGCAGGCTCTCGACCTCGGCCGGGTACACGTTGAAGCCGCCGTTGATGAACATGTCCTTGAGGCGGTCGGTGATGTCGAGGTAGCCGTCGGCGTCCATCACGCCGATGTCGCCGGTGTGCAACCAGCCGTCGGCGTCGATGGCCTCGGCCGTCTGGTCGGGATCGTCGAGGTAGCCGGACATCAGGTTGTAGCCGCGCACCACCACCTCGCCGGGCTCACCGCGCGGCATCTCGTCGCCGTCGGCGTCGATGACCAGTACCTCCACGTCGTCGATGGCCCGGCCCGAGCTTCCGGAGATGACCTCGGGCGGGTCGTCGTGGCGGCACATTGTGGCGAGGCCCGAGGCCTCGGTGAGGCCGTAGCCGGTGATGACCGTCTCGAAGCCGAGCGTGTCGCGCATGGCGTTGACGAGCGACACCGGAACCGGCGCAGCCCCGGTCACCGCCAGGCGCAGCGACGACAGGTCGAGGCCGGCCAGGTCGGGGTGGTTGAGGATCGTCTGGTAGATCGCCGGCGGGCCGGGCAGCATCGAGATGCGCTCCTCGGCGACCCTGGCCATCACCGCCGGCACGTCGAACACCGGATGGGGGACCAACGTGGCCCCGGTCAGGAGGCAGGCCACGATCCCGGCGTTGAGCCCGAAGGCGTGGAAGAAGGGGTTGACCACGAGGTAGCGGTCGTCCTCGCGCAGGCCGATCACCTCGCTCCACGACAGGTACCCCCGGCAGATCGCCCCGTGGCGCAGGATGGCGCCCTTCGGCGCCCCGGTGGTGCCCGACGTGAACATGACATGGCACGGGTCGTCGGGATCAACGGCGGCGGAGCGGGCCGCCCGGTCGGCATCGTCGACGGTCGTCGCGGCCTCGAGGAACCCGTCCCACGAGGTGCAGCCATCCGGGACCGTGCCCCGCAGGATGACCGTCTCCCCGACCCCCAGTCCGACGCCGGCGTCGCGCAGCAGCGCCACGTAGTCGGTGTCGAGGAAGTCGGTGACGGTGAACAGCAGCTTCGCCGAGGTGCGGTCGAGCAGGTCGCCGGCCTCGCGTCCCTTGAAGCGCGTGTTGATCGGGATGAGCGTGGCGCCGGCGCAGTGGACCCCGAGGGCCGCCACCGCCCACTCGGAGGTGTTGGGTGCCCACACCGCCACACGGTCGCCGGGCCGGATGCCGCGGGCCATCAAGGCGCGTGCGGCGGCGTGGATGCGGTCGCGGTACTCGGCGTAGGTCCAGCGCTGGTCGCCGTCGACGAACGCCTCACGGTCCCCGAAGCGCTCGGCGGCGTCGTCGATCAGGCGGGGGATCGTGGTCTCGGACACGGCCGGACCCTAGCGGTGGCACTCAGGGGGCTTGCCAGACCAGCGGGATGCCGGGATGGTCGACCACCTTGGTGCCGTCGAGGTCGGTGGTCTGGTGCGGCTTGGTGGGGGCGCCGGGCCGCAGCCGGTGCCGGACCCCGTCGCCGCAGTAGCGCACCGAGACGGCCCGTCGGCGGGTCGTGGACGAGCGGTTGGCTCCCGCCCCGTGGAGGGTGGCGGCGTGGTGGACGACCACGTCGCCCGGCCGGGTGTCGAAGCGGACCAGGTCGGGGTGGTCGTCGTCGGGGCGCAGGTCCGGGACGGGCAGGCCCTCGGTCCCGGCCAGCGGCTCGGCGGTCACGAAGTAGTTGGGGCGGTAGACGTCGCCGGTGGCGTGCGAGCCCCGCAGGTAGACCACGGCGCCGGTCTCGGCCGTGACCTCGTCGAGCGGCACCCACAGGGTGCAGATGCGGTCGCCCTCGAGGTGGAAGTAGCCGAGGTCCTGGTGGAAGGCGGTCTCCTCGGCGGTGCCGGGCTCCTTGACCAGCACCGAGTCCTCGTAGAGGTGGATGCGGGTGGCGTCGAGGAGCGCTGCGGCGATCCCCGGCAGCGGTGAGCGCATGGCGAAGGCGGCGAAGTCGTCGTCGTGGCGCCAGTGGTCGACGCCCGAGAGGAACCGGCCGCCGCCGGTGCGGTCGTCGGTGAGGAGCTCGGCGCCGAGCCCCTCGGCCAGGGCGCCACCCATGGCGGTCAGGTCGGTCGTGACGTTGCGGTCGGCGAGGGTGCGCTCGATCGGCGCGGCCAGGTGCTCCAGCCAGGCGGCAGGGAGGATGCCCGCGAGGTGGACGACGCCGTCGCTTCGGAAGGTGGCGACCTCGTCGCCGGTGACCGCCCGCAGCGGCGCCGTCGGCAGCGCATCGACCATGGGCGGGACCGGCCTGGCGCCCTATTCCTCTTCGTCGGCAGGTGCTTCGGCGTCGTCGGCCTCGTCGGGCGCGTCGTCAGCAGGTGCCTCGTCGTCGGCCTCGTCGGTTGCGTCGTCAGCAGGTGCCTCGTCGGTGGCCTCGTCGGTTGCGTCGTCAGTAGGTGCCTCGGGCTCGGCGTCGTCGGTGGCCTCGTCGGGTGCGGCGTCTGCAGGTGCCTCGGGCTCGGTGTCGTCGGCTGTGTCGTCTGCAGGTGCCTCGGGCTCGGCGTCGTCGGCCGTGGCGTCTGCAGGTGCCTCGGGCTCGGCGTCGTCGGCCGTGGCGTCGTCGGCTGCGGCCTCGGGCTCGGCGTCGTCGGCTGTCTCGTCGGTGGCGTCGTCGGTGGCCTCGGCCTCGTCGGGTGCGGCGTCTGCAGGTGCTTCGGGCTCGGCGTCGTCGGTGGCCTCGTCGGCGCTGTCGTCTGCCTGTGCTTCCTCGACCGGCTCCTTGCCGTCGCGGATGTCCTGCCAGGCCTCGAGGGCCTGGCGCCACTCGGCCTCGGCGGTGGCGAGTGCCTCGCCGCTGGAGTCCTTGAGTCGCTTCACGGCCTCGGCGGCCTCGTCCCTGGCGTTCTCCGCCTTGGCAAGGCGCCGTGCCGTGGCCGCTGCCTGCTTCTCGGCCTCGGCACGCCGGTTGAACAGCAGCAGGGCCTGTTGGGTGTCTTCGTCGATGTCGACCATGCCCACATGATCGCCCGTCAGAACCCGGGTCACACCCTTCGCGGCAAAAGGTTCCTGATCAGGCGCCCCACCGGCTGACGTTCCTACAGCAGCGGCCGCACCCGTTCGCCGAAGGCGGCCAGCTGGTCGAGGTACTCGTCGAGCGTCCGACCACGGAACTTGAGGTGGAACACGTTTGCGCCGACGGCCCGGTCGGAGCTGAGTGACTCGGCGATCTGCTCGGGGTCGCCGGTCAGCCATGCCGGCGGCAGGTCGTCCGGGGGCTCGCCGATGTAGGTCCAGCCCGGCATGATCCCGATGTCGAACGAGGCGTCGCCACGGCCGGCCTCCTCGGCGGCCCGGTGGATCGTGTCGAGGATCTCCGGGTAGGCGTCCCGCTGGGCACCCATCGGGATGTAGCCGTCGCCCCTCAGGCCGCAACGCCTCCAGGCAGCCGCTCCGGCTCCGCCCACCCAGATCGGGAGGTCGCCGCTCGGCGGGCCGGGCGACACGCCCACGTCGGCGTAGGCGAACTGCTCGCCCTGATGGGAGACGTACTTGTCGGCCCAGGCGCCGCGGACGGCGTCGATGCACTCGTCGAGGATCTTCCCCCGCTGGTGGTAGTCGATGCCAAGGGCCTCGAACTCCGCCTCGACGTGGCCGGCGCCGACGCCCAGGATCACCCTCCCGCCGGTGAGGTGCGACAGCGTGCCGAAGGAGCTGGCGGTGAGCAACGGGTGGCGGTAGGCGGCGATCCACACGACCGACAGCAGCCGGATCGACTCGGTCTGGGCGCCCAGCCACGCCAGCGTCGCCACCGGGTCGTACCAGGTGGTGCGCATGTTGGCGGCGTACTCGTTGTCGGGGATCGCCACGTGGTCGCACACGCCGACGAAGTCGAGCCCGGCCGCTTCGGCCGCCCTGGCGACCGTGATGAGGTCGTCGGTGGTGGCGTCGTCCTCCCACGGGTCGACGAGGGTGCGCGTCAGGGTCTGGATGGGGAGCTGGATGCCGTAGAGCGCCCCGCCCTCGGGGACCAGGTTGGCCATCGGAAACCTCCGGGTTCGTGCCGTCTCAGGATGGCACGCCGGGCCGCTCCGGGATCAGTCGGCGGTCAGCCGGCCTCGAGCAGCGCCCGGGCCCGGCGGACGACCGGTTCGTCGACCATGGCGCCGTCGACCTGGATGGCGGCGTCGCCGCGGGCGATGGCGGCATCCCAGGCCTCGACCACCCGGCCCGCCCAGGCCAGCTCGTCGTCGGTGGGGCGGAAGCAGTCGTGGGCCAGCGCCACCTGGGCCGGGTGGATGCAGAGCTTGCCGCTGAAGCCCAGCGCCCTGGCCTCGGCGGATTCGACGCGGAACCGGGCCTCGTCGCCGAAGTCGGTGACGACCATGTCGATGGCGTGGACGTCGCCGAGGCGGGCCGCCTGCGCCACCTGCGCCCGTGCGACGGCCACCTCGTGGTTGGACGCCGTGCGGACCCCGCCGAGGTCGGCGATGTAGTCCTCGGCGCCGAAATAGCACCACGCCACCCGCTGGTGGGTGGTGACGGTGCGGGCGTCGACCACCCCGGCCACGGTCTCGAGGCCGGCCATGATCGGCAGGTCCGGGTAGCCGGCGGCTGCGAGGGCGGCGGTGACTGCATCGACGGCGGCGCTCGAGGTCAACTTGGGCACGACCAGGCCAGCGAGGCCCGGGGCCAGCCCGTCGGTGATGTCGTCGGCGAAGAACCCGGTGTCGGGGGCGTTGACCCTGACCAACAGCGACAGGTCTGGGTGCGAGGCGGTCAGGTCGGCGACGACCTGCCGGGCGATGGCCCGGCCCTGCGCCTTCTGGTCGGGCGGTGTGGCGTCCTCGAGGTCGATGACGGCCGCATCGGGTCCGCTGCGGGGCAACTTGGCCAGCACGTCGGCCCGGTTGCCGGGAGCGAACAGCACGCTGCGAAAGGGTCCCTGCGTCACCCGGGGGACGTTAGCCCTGTGCTGCGAGCAGGGCCTCGACCTCGGCGATGGCGGCGTCGAGGTCTTCGATCCGTCGCTCGACGGCCGGGGTGCCGTCGGGCCCGCCCACGAAGCAGAACACCATGCGGTGCACGGGACGGCCGGTGGCCCGGCCGAGTGCGAGGGCGTAGGCGGCGCCCTGGTGCCGGTAGCGGGCGACCTTGGCGTCGAGGTCGGCGTCGTCGGTGAAGGCGTCGGTCTTGTAGTCGAGGACCGTGAAGCCGTCGATGCCGTCTTCGGTTGAACGCCACGCCAGGTCGAGGTAGCCCTCGAGGAGCACGTCGGCGTTGACGGGCACGGCCACGTAGAGCTCGCGCCAGTGCTCGGCAGCGGCAGCGGCACGCACCGAGGGTGCGGCCAGTGCTGCGGCGACCTTGGCGACGACGGCATCTGGATCGACGTCCTCGGCTGCCGCCGCCGCACGTGCATCGGCGATGCCATCGCCGGCGAAGTCGGTGACCTCGAGGGCCTGGTGCACGGCACGTCCGATCGCCGGACCGTGCCGTCCGGCCTCGCCGTGCCACCTGTGGTCGGGCTCTTCGCCGGGCTCGGTGCTCTTGGCTGCCAGCGACGTGGCCGCGACGGTGTGCTGCTTCCTGCCGCCGACCTGGGCGGCGGCCAGTTCGGCGGACCAGGTGGCCTCGTCGGGGATCGTCGTGGTGTCGGGCGGGTCCAGCACCGGCAACGGTCGTACGGTCGGATCGAGGGCCACGTGCGTGTCGAGGTCAGCCGAGGCGGCGGCGAGGATCTCGGCATTGGTCACCTTGACGGTGTGGTCGGGCTCTGTGGCCGGAGTGCTGCGGTGCAGGGCGAGGACCAGGTGGTCGCGGGCTCGGGTGGCGGCGACATAGAGGAGGCGCAGCCGCTCGAGGTGCTCGGCGTCGAGCAGGGCATCGGCGTGGGTTCTGTGGGCGGCGTTCGCCAGTTTGCTGGTGAGTGCCACGGCGATGCCCCCCTCCTCGGGGAAGTGGACTGCCGGCCCGGCGCTCATGCGCTTGCCCCCGAGGTCGGCGAGGACGCAGATCGGGAACTCGAGGCCCTTGGCGCCGTGCATCGTGAGGATGTGCACGGCGTTGTCGTCGGGTTCGGGCGGTACGACCTCGTCGATCCGGACGTCGTCGGCCGAGTGGAGTCGGCACCAGGCGAGGAACGACCGGAGGTCGCTGCCGCGTGACTCGCCGAAGGTCCGTGCCGTGTCGAGGAACGTGCGGATGCGCCGCCAGGCGTCGCGGGGCCGTGGCGAGCAGAGCGCCAGCTCCATGGCACGCCGGTCGCGCACGAGGTGCTCGACCAGGTCGGCGGCCCCCTCCCAAGGCCGTCGGGCGTGCAGGGCCGCCATCCAGGCGAGGCCCTCGAGCACCGGGTGGTCGGCGGCGAGCCCGGTGGAGCCCGGATCCTGGTGGTTCCAGCGCCCACCGGACGATGTGAACTCGAACAGGTCGTCGTCGCCGCAGCCGAACAGGGGCGAGCGCAGCGCCGTCACCAGGGCCAGTTCGTCGGTGGGGTCGTCGACGGCCCGGAGGGCGGTGAGGAGGTCGCGGACCTCGTCGGTGGCCAGGGGATCGAAGCCGGCCTCGATGCGGTGCGGGATGCCGGCGTTGGTGAGGGCCTCGGCGAGTGCGTCGACCGGGGTGCGGCTACGGACGAGGATGGCGATGTCGCCGGGTTCGCAGGGACGCCAGTCGCCGCCCAGGGGCCCGCCGTCGGGGGCCGGCAGGGTTTCGTCGAAGATGGTCCAGCGATCGGCAAGGGCGGTGCTCACGGCGGCGGCGACACCGGCCGCCGATGTCGCATGGAGTTCGTCGGCAGTGCGTTTCTCTGCATCGTCGGCGCCGAGCACCACAACCGGGGGGCCGTTGGAGCCGTCGGCCCGGGTGGGGACCAGCGGCGTGTACTCGGGCTGAGCCCGTGGCACGTGCTTGATGAGGCGATCGAACACCGCGTTGAGCCACTCGAGGATGGGTCCGGTGGTCCGGAAGTTCTGCTCGAGGTGCACGGCGTTGTCCCCGAAGGTCTCACGGGCGTCGAGGTAGACGGCCAGGTCGGCCCGACGGAACCCGTAGATCGACTGTTTGGGATCACCGACGAAGAACAGCGATCCGGGCCGGGGGCGCAGGCGCCTCCAGTCGTCGGTGACGGTGTGCGGGTCGGCGATGAGGGCCGCCAACTCGATCTGGAGCGGGTCGGTGTCCTGGAACTCGTCGAGCAGGAGGTACCGGTAGTGGTCGGAGAGCGCGGCGCGCACGGCCAACCCGTGGGCCGGGTCGCTCAGCACGCGTCGGGCCAGGACCAGCAGGTCGTGGAAGCCGAGTTGCCCCTGGCGCCGTCGGTGCTCGGCGGCCTCGACCGCACCGCGGCCCACGACCTCGACGAGCCGGTCGATGACCTCGTCGTTGAGCCGCTGCACCTCGGCGTCGATGCGGTCGCCGGCTGCCCAGAGCTGGTCGCGCACCTCCTCGATCGAGACGCTGCCCGCCCACCGCTTCATGCTGCCCGTCCCTCGGCGGCTGGTGACGTCCTTGCGGTCGCTGAGGACCCCGACCACGGCCAGGGGGTCGCCGTCGGCCTCCTCGAGCCGGTCGGTGAACAACTCGACCAGGTCGAGTCGATCGAGCATCGTGTCGGTTTCGGCGGTGCAGTGTTTGCGCAGTTCGACCACCTCGCGCAGATCCTCGAGCAGCGGCCCGACGTCGATCGGCCGGGGATCGGGGGTGATTGCCAGGCGGGCGTCGATGAGGTCCCAGTTGTCGTCGAACCGGCGGGCCATGCGGCGGAGCTGGTGGAGGCGGATGCCGAACTCGAAGCCGACCAGCACCGTGAAGGCATGACGGGGGTCGCCGAGCAGCGTGTCGACGACGCCCGTCCAACGCTCGTCGAAGTCGACCAGCGACGACACCTCGTCCATGACCTCGACCGCCGGTGGCAGCCCGGCCTCGATGGGGTGCTCGACGAGGATGCGCTGGGCGAAGGCGTGGAGGGTGCACAGCGCAGCGCCGTCGAGTTCCACGAGCGCCCTGGCGGCGACCTCGGCATGGTCACCCGGTCCGGCGGCCAGCACCTCGAGGTGCCGGCGGACCCGGTCGCGGAGTTCGGTGGCCGCCCGGTCCGTGAAGGTGATGGCTGCGATGTGCTCGACGGACACGCCCGAGACCACGAGGGACACGATGCGGTTGACGAGCGCGCTGGTCTTGCCGGTTCCGGCGCCGGCCTCGACGAACAGGGTCGTGGCGAGGTCGGTGGCGATGCGGTCGCGTGCCGCCTGGTCGATGGGCACGGGGCGGGTCGGCTCAGGTGCGGTCGGCTCAGGCATCTGTGTCTCCGAGGCCGATGACGGCGATCGGTCCGTCGCCGGGCAGGTCGTCGATGAGGCGGCGGTAGTCGTTGAGCCGGGGGTCGTGGCGCTTGCGCTTCCAGAGGTCGGTGCGGGACTTCGTGCCCAGGCCGTCGGGATCGCAGTAGTCGCACCCGATGCCGTAGGAGTCCTTGGGGGGGCGGGCGGGGAAGAGGCCGTGCTCGATGCCGTCGACGATCGTTGTCAGGACGTCGTCGAACCGCTCGAGCACCTGGTCGGACAAGGGGTGTCCGATGACCCGGCCGCCGTCGGTGATGAACCAGTACCGGACCTCGACGTCGGCGTCCGGGGTCGCCAGGCGCTCGCGGGCGGCGAGCCCGTACAGGGGAAGTTGGAGGTACTGGCCGTTGACGTCGGGCGACTCTTCGCTGACCTTGTTGTAGTACTGCTTCTGCCCGGTCTTGTAGTCGGTGACGACCAGCCCGCCGCCGACGGCACGGTCGACGCGGTCGATGCGCCCCCGGAACCGGAGCGTGCGGCCGTCGGCGAGGTGGAGGACGAGCGGCTCGACACCGTCGAACCCGAAAGCCATCTCGGCGGCGACCGGGGTGAGGAGGTCGTTGCGGCGTCGCTCGTCGTCGTGGAGGAGGAAATCGAAGAGCGCCAGCCGCAGTTGGCCACTGTCGCGCTGCCAGAGGAGTGGCCGTCCGGTGAGTCCGCGGGACTCGACCAGGGTGAACTCCTCTTCGCAGATGCGGTCGAGGCGCTGGTGGTGGGCGGTGCTCCACGGCACGTCGTGGGAGGGGTGGTCGCCGGCCTCGATCGACTCGGTCAGGAAGCGGTCGAGGATCTGGTGGGCGAGCGACCCTCGCTCGAGGGGTGTGATGCCGTCCTCGTCGGCGGGCTCGTCGAGGGCCCCGACCCCGAGGACGTACCTCATGAAGTAGGCGTAGGGGCACCGGACCCAGTGCTCGAGCCGGGTGGCGGAGAGGATGGTGCGGCCGTCGGCGGGCGAGGGGAGGACGGCACCGTCGAGCAGGCCGTCGAAGCGGGTCAGTTGCGGCGCCTCGCGTCCCCGGACGAGGTCGATGCCGCGGTTGAGCACCTCATCGGTCAGTCGGCGGTCGCTCACGTCGGGGAGAAGGCCCCGGTGGCGGTCGCGGAGGAGCTCGGCGAGTGCGTACTCGTGGCGGTCGGCCGGATGGTCGAGCTGTTCGAGGGACTGGGCGAACGAGGACGAGGTGGCGAACCAGTCGACCTTGAGCTTCTCGAGTCGGGCCGGGCTGGGTCGTTCGCCGAGTTCGGCCTGGACCTCGTCGAGCAGCCACCGGGACGGCACGGCCTCGGTCTTGGAGCCGAGGTCGCCACGGGGGAACACCAGCACCCGGTCGATGGCTCCGGCGGCGAAGGTGGCGAGGACCTTGCGGTGGAGGTCGGCCTGGCGTTCGGCTCGCAGGGGGAGTGCTCCGTCGAGGGTGCGGCGGACGGCGTCGGACAGCAGTGGGTCGTCGCGTCGTCGGGGCGGGGTGACGCCCTCGGCGAGCCCCACGACGACCACACGGTCGAGGTCGAACCCGGCGGTGGCTCCGAAGCCGCCGACGAACACGCCGTTGCCGAAGCGGCCCTCACGGTCGATCTCGCGGTCGAGCCCGTCGGCGACCGCCCGTCGGAAGTTGGCGAGGCCCGGTGAGCCCTCGATCGCCCCGAGTCCGGCGAGGTTGCGGAGCAGGTCGCCGACCCTGGCATGGGCGTCGGCCTCCTCTGGTGGCCAGTCGGAGCGGTCGGCCGGCGACCCCAGGTAGCGCTCGAGCAGTTCGGTGGCCCAGCGGGTGAGGCCCGGCCAGTCGGTCGGGCGCTGCTCGGGGTCGAGGTCGTCGGCGAGGCGCTGGACGAACGCCAGCAGGTCGTCGGCCCGGGCCCTGCGCTCGCGGGGTCCACGCAGCCGTGAGGCGTCGGCGCCCTGCGCCTCGAGTTCGGCGAGGCGGGCGTCCTGGTCGGCGCCGTACCGGCTGAGCCGATCGCCCCACTGGGGGGTCCCTGCGACGACGCCGGCCTCGCGGGCCAGCCGCTCCCAGGCGGTGACCGGCACGGGCCTGCCGTCGATGCCGAGGACGGCTCCTGAGGACAGCACCGCCATGACGGCGGTTCGGGAGAGGTCGTGGTCGGGGAGGGCGAGCAGCGCCAACAGGGTGCGTCCGGTGAGGGACTCGCCGAGGCGCCGGCCGGCCATGCCGTTGAAGGGCACGGCGGCGGCGGCGAGGTGCTGGTGGAGCAGCCGGGCGTAGCGGTCGCTGCCGGGGTGGGCGATCGCCATGCGGTTGAACGCGATGCCGGCCCTGGCCCCGGCGAGCACCTCGCGGACCGCCAGCCGTGCCTCTTCGTCGGGGTCGGCGACCGAGCGGACCAGCAGCCGCGACCGGGGCGCAACCGCAGCCGGCGGTTCCGGGGGGAGCGTGCCTCCGAGCCGTTCGACCAAGCCGCGCAGGGGGGCATCGGCATCGACATCGCCGGTGTGGGCGACGACGACGGCGATCGGGTGGTCGGTCGCCAGTGCCTCGACGAGTGCGAGGCCCGATGCGGGGAGCCGGTCGGGGAGGTGGAGCACGAGTGCGCCGAGCCCGTCGAGCAGTGGGTGCCCTTTGGCGACGGTGGCGGTCGCAGCCCTGTGCAGGTCGACCTCGTCGACGTAGCGGTCGGCCAGGCGGGAGTGGACCTCGCGGTGGAGGCGCACCACCTCGGCGGCCCGGGGCCCGGTGTCGGCCAGCGCATCGAGGGCGGCGTCGTCGAGTTCGCGCAGCTCGCGGTGGACCCGGACCAGCGCCCGTTCGGTGGCGGGATGGCGGGCGACGGGCCGGAGGAGGTCGGCCGACGACTCGAGGACGGACCGGACGGCGGCGCCCACCACGGGGTCGGTCACGCGCCGCCGGTCGCCCGGGAGCGAGGGCCCGGCCAGCAGGCGGGCCAGGCCGAGGACGGTCTCGAAGCGGACGGCGGCCAGCCCGGCTGGCGAGCCGGCGGCCAGCGTGCGCCGGGCCGACACGCCCACGAGGTTGGACGGCACCACCACGGTGACGGGAGCCAGCGGGTCGCCGCCCTTGGCCGCGGCGATCGCGTCGGCGAGTGCGGCGGTGGCAGGTGCCCCGTAGGAGGTGAAGGTGAAGCTGGTGATCATGTCGATACTGAGCGTAGGCATCCCCTGTGACAGCGTGCCCGCCTCGGCCCCACGTCGCGCCCGGCGGTACGGTCCGGCGCCATGAGCGACGAGATTTCTCCCCCCGAACAGGTGCTGACCGAGTACCCCGGCCACTGGGCGGCGGTGGACCCCGACCGTCCTGCCATCGTCATGGCCGGCTCCGGCGAGACGATGACGTTCGGCGAACTCCACGACGAGGCCTGCCGCATCGCCAACCTGTTCCGAAGTCTGGGACTGGGGTTCGGCGACCACATGGCCTTCTGCCTCGAGAACCGGGTCGAGTTCCTGCCGCTCGCCTGGGGCGCCCACTACGCCGGCCTCCGCTACACGGCGGTGTCGTCCCGGCTGACCGCCGAAGAACTTTCCTACATAGTCGATGACTGCGGCGCCCGCGTGTTCGTCACCTCCCCCTACAAAGAGGACGTGCTGGCCGAGGTCACCGCCGCCACGCCCAACGTCGAGGCCCGCTTCTCGATCGGCGGCGAACTGCCCGACCACGCCCCCTTCGAGGACGCCGTCGCCGCCCAGTCCTCGGCGGCCGATCCCAACTGGATGAGCGGCACAGACATGCTCTACTCGTCGGGCACCACCGGCCGCCCGAAGGGCATCAAGCGGGACCTGACCCCCGAGCCGCTCGGCAAGGGCGGGTCGATCTCGGCCATGGCGCAGTTCCTGTTCGGCTCCCTGCCGGGCGGCACCTACCTCTCGCCGGCGCCGCTCTACCACTCGGCGCCGCTGCGCTTCTGCATGGGCTATCTGGGCCTCGGCACCACCATCATCGTGATGGAGAAGTACGACCCCGAACAGGCGTTGGCCCTCATCGAGCGCCACGGCGTCACCGACAGCCAGTGGGTGCCGACCATGTTCGTGCGGATGCTCAAGCTCGACGACGAGGTCCGCGCCCGGTACGACGTGTCGTCGCTGCGGGCCGCCATCCACGCCGCCGCCCCCTGTCCCGTCGATGTGAAGCGCCGGATGATCGACTGGTGGGGCCCGGTCATCTACGAGTACTACGCCGGCACCGAGGGCACCGGCCTCACGTTCACGAACTCCGAGGACTGGCTGGCCCACCCGGGCACCGTCGGAAAGGCGTTGATGGGCGAGGTCGTCATCATCGGCGACGACGACGAGGAGCTCCCGGCCGGCGAGGAGGGCAGCGTCTACTTCCGCTCCGAGATCCAGTTCGAGTACCACAACGACCCGGAGAAGACCGCCGCCGCACGCCTGGGCGAGAACCTCTCGACCCTCGGCGACGTGGGCCGGCTCGACGAGGACGGGTTCCTCTACCTGACGGACCGCAAGGCGTACATGATCATCTCGGGCGGGGTGAACATCTATCCCCAGGAGGCCGAGAACATCCTCACGATGCACCCCTCGGTGTTCGACGTGGCGGTGTTCGGCGTGCCCAACGAGGACTTCGGCGAGGAGGTCAAGGCGGTGGTCCAGGCGGCCGAAGGCGCTATCCCCGGCCCGGAGCTCGAGCGGGAGCTGATCGCCTACTGCCGGTCGCACCTGGCCGACGTGAAGTGCCCCCGCAGCGTCGACTTCCGCGACGAGCTGCCCCGCCACCCGACCGGCAAGCTCTACAAGCGCCTCCTGAAAGACGAGTACTGGAAGGACCGCCAGGCCAACATCTGACCAGCGCGGCTGCTACGTTGCCGCGCGATTTCGCTGGTCGTCCCAACGAGGAGGTGCTCCGATGGACGTTGCCGAGCTGGTCACGAACGAGTTGGTTGCCGCCTATTCGCGTGACGGCGCCGTCTGCCTGCGTGGGGCGTTCGGGCCCGAGTGGATTGCCACGCTGACGACCGGCATCGAGCGCAACATCGCCGAGCCCTCCGACCGGAGCCGCTTCTGGGACCGGGACGCCGACGGACGCACCACCTTCTACGACAGCCAGTCGTGGCTGCACATCCCCGAGTACCGCGACTTCGCCTTCCGCTCCGACATGGCCGGGATCGCCGGGCGGCTCATGGAGGTCGAGGCCGTGAACTTCTTCTTCGACGCAGTGTTCGTACGTTCGGCCGGCACCCGCTTCCGCACCCCGTTCCACCAGGACGAGCCGTACTGGTCGGTCGAGGGGTTCGAGACCTGCTCGGCGTGGATGCCGCTGGTGCCGGTGGCCAAGGTGAGCGCCCTCGAGTTGGTACGGGGGTCGCACCGCTGGCCGGCGTTCCGTCAGATCGACTGGGGGTCGGTCAACGGCGACACCCGCGACCAGGTCGTCTACGACGATGGCGACGACCGGTCGCCGTTCCCCGACATCGAGGGCGACCGCGACTCCTACGAGATCCTGTCGTGGGACATGGAGCCGGGCGACGTGGTGGTGTTCAACGGCCGCATGGTCCACGGCGGGTCCGGCAACCTGGCCCCCGACCGGGACCTGAAGGTGTTCAACACCCAGTGGCTGGGCGACGACGTGCGGGTGCTGTTCCGCCCTGAAGGCATGTCCCCGGACCACTCCGCCGCCATGACGGCGGCCGGCCTGTCGTCGGGCGACCGCATCGGCACCGACCTCTACCCACAACTCTGGCGCCGGGAACCCACCCCGGTCTGAGCGGTCGGCGGATCAGGTCGTCAACATATGTTGACGATTGGTTCCCGTTCTGGCAGCGTGGAACGTATGAGCCGGACACGGGCACAACGGGCCAGGGCACTCGAGGCCTGGGCCGAACGCATCGAATTCGAGGACCTCGAGGTGGCCGACACCGAGGTGCTACGGGCGATCGCCACACTGGCCGAGCACCGCGAACAGGTCGACGACGAACTCGCCGAGGCTGTCCATGTCGCACGCAGGTGTCAGCGCAGCTGGTCCGAGATCGGAGCGATGCTCGGCGTGTCGAAGCAGGCTACGCAGCGCAAATATGGGCCGGCGCCGGTCGTGTCCGGCTGATCCCATCCCGGCCTGAGCGGTCGGCGGGTCAGCCGGCCTCTGAGTGGGTGACGGGTTGTTCGCCCATCCACTCGCGCAGGGTGTTCTTGAGCTTGGTCTGCTGGATGAACAGGTCGTGCTCGGGGCCGGCGTCGGTGGCCGCCTGCGGGGCCTTGAGGTAGAACGACAGCCACTCCTGCACGCCAGACTGCCCGGCCCGGTGGGCCAGGTCCAGGAACAGCGCCAGGTCCAGCACGATCGGGGCGGCGAGGATCGAGTCGCGGCACAGGAAGTTGACCTTGATCTGCATCGGGTAGCCCATCCATCCGTAGATGTCGATGGCGTCCCACCCCTCCTTGTTGTCGCCCCGGGGCGGGTAGTAGTTGATGCGCACGACGTGGTCGATGTTGCCGTACAACTCGGGATACGACTCGGGCTGCAGGATCGTGTCGAGCACGCCCAGCTTCGACATCTCCTTGGTCTTGAAGTTCTCGGGGTCATCGAGCACCTCGCCGTCGCGGTTGCCGAGGATGTTGGTCGAGTACCAGCCGCGCAGGCCGAGCATCCGGGCCTTGAAGCCGGGCGCCAGCATCGTCTTCATGAGCGTCTGGCCGGTCTTGAAGTCCTTGCCGGCGATCGGCACGCCGCGGGTCGCGGCCAGCTCGATCATGCACGGCAGGTCGACCGACAGGTTGGGGGCGCCGTTGGCGAACGGCACCTCGCTCATGAGGGCGGCGTACACGTAGATCTGGCTGGGTGAGATGTTGTCGTCGCCGGCGTGCAGGCCGGCCTCGAACGCCTCGACGGTGTCGTGGACGGCGCTGGCCTCCTGGTAGGCCTCGGTCGAGCCGCACCACACCATGACCAGCCGGTCGCACTCGTTTTCGATGCGGAACCGCTCGATGTCGGCGATGAGGGCCTGGGCCTGGTCCCACTTGTTGGAGATCTGCTTGACGCGCACGCCGTCGAGCCTCTTGACCCAGCGCTGGTCGAACACGGCGTCCATGGCGACGATGCCCTCGAGTTCGGCCGACAGCGGGGCGAGGTCGCGCTCCTCGAGCACGCCGCAGGTGCGGGCGGCTTCGAGCACGTTGGCCGAGATCGGGTCCCAGCCGCCGAAGACGAGGTCGTCGAGTTCGGCGAGGGGGACGAACTCGCGGATCAGCGGGTTGCGGTCCTCGTCGCGGCCACCGAGGCGGATGTGCGCCATCTGGCTGACCGAGCCGATCGGGGCGGTGAGGCCCTTGCGGGCGGCGACCACGCCGGCGATGAAGGTGGAGGCGACGGCGCCGAGGCCGGGGGTGAGGACCCCGAGTCGGCCGGTGGCGGGAGCGATGTCGCGGGGGGAGCGCGGGGATGGGGAATCAGCGGTTTCAGGCATTCCTCGAGACTAAGGGATGGCGAAGCATCAGCGACTAGAATTCAGAAAGACTGAATCAACCTGAAGGCGTTCCACATGGCCCCCCGTTCCGACCTCCCCGTGCTCCCCAACCTGACCGTCCAGCAGCTCGAGTACCTCGTGGCCTCCGCCGATGCCCCCACTCGGGCCGCCGCCGCCGGCGGCCTCGGCGTCACCCCGTCGGCCCTCACCCAGGGCCTGGCCGAACTCGAACGCCGGGTGGGGCTGCCGCTGTTCGAACGCCGCGGCCGCCAGACCCTGCTGCGCCCCGACGCCGCCGAGGTGCTCGCCCACGCCCGCCGTGTCGTCGCCGCCACCCGCGACCTCGCCCGCTGGGCCGCCGCCCGCCGCACCGGCACCTCCGGCAGCGTGCGCCTCGGCACCATCGACGCCGTCGCCGTCCACCACCGGGCCGCCGCCATCCGGGCCTTCCGCACCGGGCACCCCGACATCGACCTCCACCTCACCGTGGCCCCATCGGGCCCGCTGCTCGAATCCCTCGTGCGGGGCGACCTCGACGTGGCGGTGCTCGTCCAGCCAGCCGATCTCCCAGCCGGCATCGACGCCGAGCCGCTGCTCGACGAACCCCTCCTCGTCTACGCCCCCGACGATGCCCACGTCGGCGCCCCGGCGACCTGGGGCCCATGGGTGGCGTTCCCGTCCGGCTCCCACACCCGCCGCGTCGTCGCCACGGCGCTGGCCGCCGCCGGCGCCCGCTTCGAGGTGGTCGCCGAGTCGAACCAGCCCGAGGTGCTGCGCGAGATGGTGCGCCTCGGCCTGGGCTGGGCGGTGTTGCCGGCCGTGCAGGCCGAGCCCGGTGCCGATCCGCTCGTCCCCGCCCGCGCCGAGCCGATCGCCGTCCGACGCCTGGTGCTCGCCCGCCGGGCCGACATCCCACCCGACGCCGCCGTCGACGCCCTGGTCGAGGTGCTGCTCTGACCCCCCGTCGCGCAGCGCCCCGGGCCGCTAACCTCTCGGCACCCGATCGACCACGAGAATCGAGCGTCTCCCGATGCCCTGGCCATCTTCCCGCGACGACGAGTTGTTCGGCTATGTCGCAGACGAACGCGTCCGACAGAACACCACGCTCCAGTTGATCGCCTCCGAGAACTTCGCCTCGCCGGCGGTGCTCGAGGCCTCGGGTTCGGTGCTCACCAACAAGTACGCCGAGGGCTACCCCGGCAAGCGCTACTACGGCGGCAACGTCCACGTCGACGAGGTCGAGGACCTCGCCCGCGAGCGGGTCAAGGCCCTATTCGGCGCCGACCACGCCAACGTGCAGCCGCACTCCGGCTCCAACGCCAACATGGCCGCCTATCAGGCGGTGCTCGAGCACGGCGACACCGTCCTGGGCCTCAGCCTCGACCACGGCGGCCACCTCACCCACGGTTCGCCGGTCAACGCCAGCTCGATGCTCTACAAGTTCGTGTCGTACGGCCTCACCGGCAGCGACGAACGCCTCGACATGGACGAGTTGCGCGACAAGGCCAAGGCCCACCGCCCGAAGATGATCGTCGCCGGCGCCACCGCTTACTCCCGCATCATCGACGCGGCGCCGTTCCGCGAGATCGCCGACGAGGTCGGGGCACTGCTCATGTTCGACGCCGCCCACATCGCCGGCCTCATCGCCGGCGGCGTGCACCCCAACCCGGTGCCCTACTGCGACATCGTCACCTTCACGACCCACAAGACCCTCCGCGGCCCCCGCGGCGGTTGCATCCTGAGCCGGGCCGAGTACGCCAAGGCGATCGACAAGGCCATCTTCCCCGGCACCCAGGGCGGACCGCTCGAGCACCACATCGCCGCCAAGGCCGTGGCGTTCCGCGAGGCGGCCGACCCGTCGTTCGCCGGCTACGCACGCCAGATCGTCGCCAACGCCCAGGCCCTGGCCGAGGCGCTCGCCTCCCACGGCTTCCGGCTGGTCTCCGGCGGCACCGACAACCACCTCATGCTGGTCGACCTGCGCACCTTCGACGAGGAGTGCACGGGCGCTGTCGCCCAGAACGTCCTCGACCGGGCAGGCATCACGCTCAACAAGAACACGGTGCCCGACGACCCCCGCTCGCCGTTCGTGACCAGCGGCGTCCGCATCGGCACCCCGTCGACCACCACCCAGGGCATGAAGGAGCCCGAGATGGTCGAGATCGCCGAGCTCATCGCCCGCACCCTGCGCGGCCGCGACGACGATGCGGTGGTCGAGGCGGTCCGAGCCGATGTCGTCGAGCTGTGCGGCAGGTTCACGCCCTACGGCAACTGAGCCTGACGATGAGGCCGGCGGGTACCACCCGGGGCTGCGCCCAGATGCCCATTCCGCCGGCCCGCGCCACGAACTGAGATCCTGTGCCCGCTGCGACCGCCTACCTGATCGTCGGAGTGGCGGCAGCGCTGACCACGGCGCTGGCCACACCGGTCGTCCGGCGGGCGGCGGCGAAGGCCGGCCTGGTGGTCGCTCCGGACGATCGCTACGTCCACGACCACGTCACGCCAACCCTCGGCGGGCTCGCCATGTTCGCCGGCCTCGTCGTCGGCCTGGGGGTCGCATGGGGGGTCGGCGACTTCTCGGCGGTGTTCGCCACGCCCACGGAGATGATCGGGCTGCTGTTGGCAGCGGCGCTCATCTGCGCAGTCGGCACGCTCGACGACGTCCGGCCCGTGTCGGCCCCGGCCAAGGTGGCGGGCATGGTCGCCGCCGGCGCCGTGCTGTCGCTGGCCGGTGTCTCGCTGCTCGTCCTGCGCCTCCCGTTCCTCGACATGATCCTGCTGTCGCCGGACCTGTCGGCGCTGTTCACCGTGGTGTGGGTGGTGCTCATCGCCAACGCCGTCAACCTCATCGACGGCCTCGACGGGCTGGCGGCCGGCATCATCGGGATCGCCGCCGCCACCTTCTTCCTCTATGCGGTGCGGCTGGGTGACGCCGGAGTGCTCTTCGAGGGCAACCCGGGTGCGCTGCTGGCCGTGCTGGTGCTCGGCATCTGCGTCGGCTTCCTGCCCCACAACATGCATCCGGCCCGCATCTTCATGGGGGACAGCGGCGCCATGCTGCTCGGCCTCCTGATGGCGGCCTCGACGGTCTCGGTGGGCGGCCGCACCGACACCCCGTTCTCGGGCCAGTCGTTCTTCTTCTTCGCCCCGTTGTTCATCCCGGTGTTCATCCTCGGCGTGCCGTTGTTCGACATGACCTTCGCCATCGTGCGCCGCATCGCCACCCGTGGGTTGCGGGTCACCCAGGCCGACAAGGACCACGTGCACCATCGCATCATGGACCTGGGCCATGGTCACCGACGGGCGGTGTTCATCCTGTGGGCATGGACGGCGCTGCTCTCGAGCTTCGTGCTGTGGCCGACCTACACCGGCGAGGGCGACGCCATGGTGCCGACCGGCATCGCCGCCGTCTGCCTGCTGCTGTACACGGTGCTGCAACCCAAGATGCGCACCGCCCGCCACCCCGTCTACCGGAAAGGGCGCCCGCGGATCCGGCTCGGAGCCCGTGGGGACCCGCCGCCGAAGGATGTCGAAGGGGATGCGTAGGAACGCGCGGGAGTCGGATGTCACGCGGTCGCCTGGAACAAAAAGGTTGCCCTCGACGGAGATAGAGAATATATTCACAAGCGCTGAGGGGGGTCTTCCGCTCCCGTTTCACGCACCCACGTCCTCCCCGTCTCCTCAGAGGTCCACGTCGATGCAGCAGGCAGAAGAGCGCGAGTTGAAGGAGGGCTTCGGCGACGCCGCCGCGGCCGCCTTCGAACTCGCCGTGACCCCCGCCATCTTCGGCGTGCTGGGCTGGCTCCTCGACCGCTCGATCGGCACCTCGCCGGTGTTCACGATCGCCTTCGTGCTGATCGCCGCCGGCTACGCCGTCTGGAAGCTGGCCCACAACTATCGGATCAACCTCGAACGCGAGGCCGCCACCCGCCGCGAGGCCTGGCAGGCCCGGGGACCGCTGGTCCCATGAGCGCCGTGACCGACCACAACGACGTCGTGCTGCCCGCCGAGGGCCCCGAGCGCGAGATCGCCCGCGACCTCGCCCGCCGCGCCGCCTGGGTGTCGCCGGCATTCCTCATCCTCGGAGCCGCCCTCGACGGCGTCAACGGCGCCGTGTCCGCCGGGCTGGCGCTGGCGCTCGTCGCCGGCAACTTCCTCCTCGGCGCCGCCATCATCGGACGCGCCGTCTCGATCTCGCTCAACGCCCTCTACGGCGCCGTGCTGCTCGGCTACATCGTCCGACTCGGCCTGCTCGCCGTGATCGCACTGGCGTTCAAGAGCACCGGCTGGTTCTCCGCCGTACCCTTCGCCACCACACTGCTCGTCACCCACCTCGGCCTCCTCGCAGCGGAGACCAAGCGGGTCTCGATGACGCTGGCCCATCCGGGCCTGGCGCCTTCGGCCCGGAAGGTCGACGAGGAACCGTCCACCGATCCCACGTCACCCCAGGAGTAGCACCACCCGTGAACGTGCTCGCCCTCGACTTCCCGCCCGTCAGCCACCTCTTCGAGTGGCCGGCCATCCTCTTCGAAGGGACCATGTACGCCGTCAACAAGACGGTGCTGATCTACCTGTTCGCCGTCGTCGCCACCGCTGCCATCTTCCTCGTCGCCGGCCGCAAGAACGCCCCGCTGGTGCCAGCCGGCGTGCAGCACATCGCCGAGTCGGGCGTGACCTTCGTCGAACAGTCGATCGTCATGGAGACGATCGGCCCCGAGGGCAAGAAGTTCATGCCCTTCCTCACCACGATGTTTTTCTTCATCCTCTTCTCGAACATCACCGAGGTCATCCCGGGCATCCAGTTCCCGGCCAACAGCCGCATGGCCGTCCCGATCACCCTCGCCATCGTCGTGTGGGTCATCTACAACGTGGTTGGCATCAAGTCGCAGGGCCTCGGCGGCTACCTCAAGAACTCGCTGTTCCCCCCGGGCGTGCCGAAGGCCCTCTACCTGATCGTGACCCCCATCGAGTTGGTGTCGACCTTCGTGGTGCGCCCCTTCTCGCTGGCGATCCGGCTCTGGGCCAACATGGTCGCCGGCCACCTCCTGCTGGTCACCTTCGCCGTGCTGACCACCGCCCTTTGGAGCGCCATGCCCCCGACGGCGATCGCCCCCTTCGCCATGCTCATCCTCATGACCGGCTTCGAGATCCTCGTCTCGGTCCTGCAGGCCTTCATCTTCACGATCCTGACCGCCGTCTACATCGGCGGTTCGATGCATCCGGCCCACTAGCCGCGGCGCACCCCTCGACTTCCCGAAACCAACAGATCCCTACAACCCACCCGGACTCGGACTCCCCGACCCGGAACAACACGAACCAGGAGAAATCAAGTGCTGAACGTTCTGGCGCAAACGGAACCCGGCGAGATGCTCGAGGGCCTCAAGGCCATCGGTGCCGGCCTCGGCTACGGACTCGCGGCCATCGGCCCCGGCATCGGTATCGGAACAGTGGTCGGCAACGCCATCTCGGCGATGGCCCGCCAGCCCGAGTCCGCAGGCATGGCCCGGACCACGATGTTCCTCGGCATCGCATTCACCGAGGCGCTGGCCCTCATCGGGTTCGTCGTCTTCATCCTCCTGATGCCCTGAGGCTCGGGTCGGACGTATGAGAGTCGAACCAATGAGTAACAGACCGATCCGCCTGCTTGCGGCCCCGCTGCTCGCCCTCGTCGTGCTCGTGGCCTTCGCCGGCCCCGCCTCGGCCTCGGCCGAGTCCGTGGGCTCCTGTATGGCCGAGCGCTTCGCCGAGGCAGTGGAGACCTACCACGGCAATGTCGAAGAGGCCGCGCACGACGAGGCCGTCCAGAAGAAGTTGGAGAAGTGCTTCGAGGCACCCAGCCCGATCCTCCCTGAACTGAACGAGATCATCTGGGGAGGCGGCGCCTTCCTGATCCTGTTCGTGCTGATGGTCAAGAAGGGCTTCCCGGCCGTGCAGGGCGCCATGGACGCCCGTGCCGACCGGATTCGGGCCGACCTCGACGCGGCCGACCAGGCCAAGCAGGACGCCCTGTCCGTGAAGGCCGGCTACGAGGCACGCCTCGCCGACTCCAAGTCCGAGGCCTCACGGCTGATCGACGAGGCCCGCGGCGACGCCGAGAAGGTCCGCGCCGACCTGATCGCACGTGCCGAGGCCGACGCAGCAGGGATTCGGGAGCGCGCCGCTGTCGAATCCGATGCCGCCAAGGCCCAGGCGATCGCCGACCTCCGCGCCGAGGTCGCCGCCATCGCGCTGGGTGCGGCCGAGCGGGTCGTGCAGTCGAGCCTCGACGCCGAGGTGCAGGGTCGCCTGATCGACGCCTACATCGACGAGGTGGCCGGAGCCAATGGCTGACACCGCCGTGACCGGATACGCCGAGGCACTGTTCGCCGTCGCGTCGGCCGAGGGTGACCTCTCGACCGTCGAGGACGAGCTGTTCGGCTTCGCCCAGGCGTTCCGGTCCAACGACGAACTGCGCTCGACGCTCTCCGACGGCAACGTCCCGGTGGCCCGACGCCTCCAGGTGGTCGACGACCTCCTCGAAGGTCGGGTATCGGCGACCACGTCGGTGCTGCTCGCGATGGTGGTGGGTGCCGGACGCTCCGCCGAACTGCCGGCCATCGTCGACGCATTCATCGAGCGCAGTGCCGCATCACGTGACAAGGCGGTCGCCACCGTGCGCGCCGCCGTCGCCCTCACCGCCGACCAGCGGGACCGCCTTGCCGCCGCCATCAAGACGGCGACCGGCAAAGACGTCGAGATCCGCGTGGTCGAGGACCCGAGCGTCCTCGGCGGCGTGGTCACCGAGATCGGCGACGACATCATCGACGGCAGCGTCCGACGCCGCCTGAACCAGCTCCGCGAGAGCTTCCGGTAGTAACCGGGCCATCCGAGACGAGAGAGAACAATGGCTGAACTGACGATCAACACGGCGGAGATTGCCGCAGCGATCCAGAAGAACCTCGAGGGCTTCGAGCCCAGCCTGGAACAGACCCAGGTCGGACGGGTGCTCGAGGTGGGTGACGGCATCGCCCGCGTATCGGGCCTGCCCGACGCTGCGGTCAACGAGCTGCTCCAGTTCGAGAGCGGCACGATGGGTCTGGCCCTGAACCTGGACGAGCACTCCATCGGCGCGGTGGTCCTGGGCGAGGTCGACGACATCGAAGAGGGGCAGACCGTCCGGGCGACCGGCGACATCCTCTCCATCCCCGTGGGCGATGGCCTGCTGGGACGTGTCGTCAACGCCCTCGGCGAGCCCATCGACGGCAAGGGCCCGCTCACCAACGTGGTGCAGCGGCGCATGGAGATCCAGGCCCCCGGGATCATGGGCCGCAAGCCCGTGCACGAGCCGATGCAGACCGGCATCAAGGCGATCGACTCGCTCATCCCGATCGGTCGTGGCCAGCGCGAGCTGATCATCGGCGACCGCAAGACCGGCAAGACGACGATCGCCATCGACACGATCATCAACCAGGCCGGCCAGGGCATGAACTGCGTCTACGTGGCCATCGGCCAGAAGGCCTCGACGGTCGCCCAGAACGTGGCGGTGCTCGAGGCCCACGGGGCCATGGAGTACACGGTCGTGGTGGTCGCCCCGGCGTCCGAGCCGGCGCCGTTCAAGTACCTCGCCCCGTACGCCGGCTGCGCCATGGGCCAGCACTGGATGGACAACGGGGGCCACGCCCTCGCCGTCTACGACGACCTGTCAAAGCAGGCCGAGGCCTACCGCCAGATGTCGCTGCTGCTGCGCCGCCCGCCGGGCCGCGAGGCCTACCCGGGCGACGTCTTCTACCTGCACAGCCGCCTGCTCGAACGCGCCGCCAAGTTGAGCGACGACCTCGGCGCCGGCTCGCTGACCGCACTGCCGGTCATCGAGACCAAGGCCGGCGACGTTGCCGCCTTCATCCCGACCAACGTGATCTCGATCACCGACGGCCAGATCTTCCTCCAGGACGACCTGTTCAAGTCGGGTGTGCGTCCCGCCGTCGATGTCGGCATCTCGGTGTCACGCGTCGGCTCGGCCGCCCAGATCAAGGCCATGAAGACGGCCGTGGGCACGCTCAAGTCCGACCTGCAGCAGTTCCGCGAGCTCGAGTCGTTCGCCGCCTTCGGCTCCGACCTCGACGCCCTGTCGCAGGCGCAGCTCGACCGCGGCTACCGCCTCACCGAGCTCCTCAAGCAGGGCCTCAACTCGCCGCTGGTCGTCGAGGAGCAGGTCGTGTCGATCTGGGCCGGCACCCGTGGCCACCTCGACGGCGTCGTCGTCGCCGATGTGCGCCGCTTCGAGGCAGAGCTGCTCGACTGGTTCCGGACCCGCCACAGCGAGGTTCTGGCCGACATACGCGACACCGGCAAGATCGGCGACGAGGAGTCCTTCGACGCCGCCATCGCCGCCTTCGCCGAGCAGTTCGTCGGTTCGACGACAGCGGACACCGACGCCAACGCCCCCGACGCCGAGGCGACCGACACCGATTCGGTGCTCGTCGATGCCGAGACGACCCTTCCCGAAGAGGACATCTCGGCTGCAGCCGAGTGATCCACGTGTCCCGCCCGACCTGCGCCCACGGTTTTGCCCCGACGGCGGCCCGGCGCGCCCCCGTGAAGGGAGCGCGCAGTGGCCGGCGGTAAGGAACGGGTCCTGCGGCGCCGCATCAGCAGCGTCCAGAACACCAAGAAGATCACCAGGGCCATGGAGCTCATCGCCGCCACCCGCGTGGTGAAGGCGCAGCAGCGGGCCCGTGCGGCTCGTCCCTACGCCAAGCAGATCACCGCCGTCATCGAGAACCTCGCCGCAGGCGGCGCCGAGGTCGACCATCCGCTGCTCCGCAGGGCCGACAAGGTCGAACGGGTCGGCATCATCGTCATCTCCTCCGACCGCGGGCTCGCCGGGCCGTACAACTCGTCGGTCATCAAGGCCGCCGAGCGCCAGGTGCAGAACGCCCGGTCCGAGGGCGCCGACTACTCGCTGATCGTTATCGGCAAGAAGGCCCGCGACTACTTCGCCTTCCGGAAGTACGCCATCGACTCGTTCACCATGGGCATCAGCGACAACCCGACCTACGAAGACGCCCGCCGCATCGCCGACGAGGTGTCGGCGCTGTTCAGCGAGGGCCGCATCGACCGGGTCGAGCTCGTCTACACGGAGTTCGTCAGCCTCGGCAGCCAGAAGGTCGCCACCCGGCGCTTCCTGCCGCTCGAGAGCACCGCAACCATCGCCGCCGAGGGCGGAGGCGAGGCCGGCGTGAGCGGCGCCTTCGAGTTCGAGCCGTCCCCCGAGGCGGTGCTCGAGTCCCTGCTGCCCCGCTACGTCGAGGCCCGCCTGTTCGGCGCCCTGCTGGACTCGGCCGCCTCCGAGCACGCCAGCCGCCAGCGGGCCATGAAGGCCGCCACCGACAACGCCGAGGAGCTGATCACCAAGCTCTCGCGTGAGATGAACAAGGCCCGCCAGGACGCCATCACCACCGAGATCATGGAGATCGTCAGTGGCGCCGAGGCACTGGGCGGCGACAACGCATCCGAAGAACCCGCCCCCGTGGGCGCCCAGAACTGATCCCCTGATCGAAACCCTGATCGAAAGCAGCCAGGAGCAACCATGACGACCGCCACCGAACTTCGAGACGGCCACATCATCGGCATCGCCGGCCCGGTCATCGACGCCGAGTTCCCCAAGGGCGAACTCCCCCAGATCAACACGGCCATCGAGTTCGACGTCACCATCGACGGCAACAACGTGACGATCGTGGCCGAGGTGGCCCAGCAGATCGGCTCCCACCGCGTGCGGGCCATCGCCATGAAGCCGACCGACGGCCTCACCCGGGGCACCGTCGTGCGCAACACCGGTCGGGGCATCACCGTGCCGGTGGGCGACGCCACGCTCGGCCACGTGTTCAACGTGATCGGCCAGGGCCTCGACGACCCGACCGCCGGCGTCGGCGCCGACCGGTGGGAGATCCACCGCAGCGCCCCGTCGTTCGACTCGCTCGAGCCCAAGGCCCTGATGTTCGAGACCGGCGTGAAGGTCATCGACCTCCTCACCCCGTACATGCAGGGCGGCAAGATCGGCCTGTTCGGCGGTGCGGGCGTGGGCAAGACGGTGCTCATCACCGAGATGATCAACCGCGTGGCCACCAACCACGGTGGCGTATCGGTGTTCGCCGGCGTCGGCGAACGCACCCGTGAGGGCACCGACCTCCTGCTCGAGATGGAGGAGTCGGGCGTGCTCGAGAAGGCCGCCCTCGTGTTCGGCCAGATGGACGAGCCGCCGGGTGTCCGCCTGCGGGTGGCCCTGTCGGCGCTGACCATGGCCGAGTACTTCCGCGACGTACAGGGCCAGGACGTGCTCCTGTTCATCGACAACATCTTCCGGTTCGTCCAGGCCGGCTCCGAGGTGTCGACCCTGCTGGGCCGCATGCCGTCGGCCGTGGGCTACCAGCCGACGCTGGCCGACGAGATGGGCCAGCTCCAGGAGCGGATCACCACCACCCGGGGCCGCTCGATCACGTCGATGCAGGCCGTGTACGTGCCCGCCGACGACTACACCGACCCGGCGCCGTTCACGTCGTTCACCCACTTCGACGGCACCACCGAGTTGAGCCGCGACATCGCCGCCCTCGGCATCTACCCGGCCGTCGACCCGCTGGCCTCGACCTCGACGATCCTCACGCCCGAGGTCGTCGGCCAGAAGCACTACGACACGGCCCGCCGCGTGCAGGAGATCCTCCAGCGCTACAAGGAGCTGCAGGACATCATCGCCATCCTCGGTCTCGACGAGCTGTCGGAGGAGGACAAGATCACTGTGTCGCGTGCCCGCAAGGTGCAGCGCTTCCTGTCGCAGCCGATGAACGTGGCCGAGGTCTTCACGGGCCTGCCCGGCGTGACCGTGCCCGTCGGGGAGACCGTCGACTCGTTCGCCGCCCTCGTCGACGGCGAGCTCGACGACCTGCCGGAGCAGGCGTTCCTCAACGTCGGCGGCGCCGAGGACGCACATCGCAGGGCCCGCGAGCTCGGGGCCTGAGCGACGCCATGACGTTTCAGATCGAGCTGGTCTCGCCGGAGGCCATCACCTACCAGGGCGAGGCCGACATGGTCATCGCCCGCACGGTGGGCGGCGGCGACATCGCCTTCCAGCCGGGCCACGTGCCGTTCATCGGCGTGCTGGCCGTGTGGTCGGTCGACGTCATCCGTCCCGACGGCGACCGCGACACGTTCGCGGTGCACCGGGGGTTCGTGCAGGTGGCCGGGACGAAGATCAGCATCCTGTCGGATGTGTCCGAGTCCGCCGGCGACATCGACGTCGAGCGTGCCCGGGTGGCGAAGGCGGCTGCCGAGTCGGCGCTTTCGGCCGACAAGGACGACGCAGACGCCGCCGCCGACCTGTCCCGGGCGGAGATCCGCCTGACCGTGGCCGGCGCAGAGGGCTGACCGGCCCCACCTTCCTTGCGGGCCACCCCCCCTCGGTATTGTTCCCGCTGTGGCCGGCCGACTCACGCTCTCCATGTTCGCACTTGCGCTGTTCCTCCCTGCCTGCGGTTCGGAGGCGATGGAGGAGCCCGACGGGCTCGAGATCACCTACTTCATCGATGGCCTCCTCGACTGTCCGAAGGAGGGTCGCTACTCCATGTTCGCCACCCTTGCGCACGACGCCGTCGGCGAGTCCACGCCGGAGGAGGCGTACGTGAAGGCGCTGGCCCCCTTCCGGGAGGTGCACGGGGGCGAGGTCTCGACGGGGCCCGGGCCCGGCGGAATGCTGGTGGTCGGCGGCCGCGAGGTCGTCCAGGTCCAGGCATCGGAGCTCTCCGACGGCCGCGGCTGGGCCGTCATGACCACGACCTGGTGCCCCGGCTTCGGCCTGAACGAAGGCTGAGGCTCAGACCGGGGGAGTTCGACAGTGGAAGATCAAATGTATCGACTACGATACATTGCATGTGGTTCGCTGAAGTTCTGAAGTCGTCCCGTCATGCGGCCGGGCTCACCCAGGCCGAACTCGCCACGCGCAGCGGCATCGCCCGTCCGAACATCGCCACCTACGAGGCGGGCCGGCGGGAGCCCCTCATCTCGACCGCAGAAACCCTGCTCACGGCCGCCGGCGCAATTTGGCGGATCGACCCACCGCCGGAATGGCGTTGGACCCCGGGTCACCGTCCCTACGCGGTCCCGACGCGCCTGTGGCGGCTCCCCGCACTCTGCGCCCTCCGTCGATTCCGGGCTGAGACGCATCTGTGGTGGAGTGGACCACCGAGGACGTTCGACCTGTCGGACCGGTCCCAGAGACTGCGGGCCTACGAGATCGTCCTTCGCGAGGGTTCCCCCCACGACATCTCGGGCATCGTCGATGAGGTGCTTCTGTGCGACGCGTGGCCCGATCTCGTCCTCCCCCGTGAGCTGCGCACTGCCTGGCAGCACCTCATCGATGAAGCGCTCGGACCGGAGCAACTCCTGGAGGCTTGACTGGACGGTCCGACCCGTATCGGGTTGGACTTTCATACCGCCGGCTCAGTAGTCGATGACGGAGAAGCGCTCGAGCTTTTCGAGCTTGTGGTGGGCCTCGACGAAGCGGACGGTGCCCGACTTCGACCGCATGACCAGCGACTGGGTGTGGGCCTGGCCGCGGGTGTAGTGGACGCCCTTCACGAGGTCGCCGTCGGTGATGCCCGTGGCGGCGAAGAAGCAGTTGTCGCCGGCCACCAGGTCGTCGGTCATGAGCACGGCGTCGAGGTCGTAACCCAACTCGATGGCGGTGTTGCGCTCGGCGTCGTTGCGGGGCCACAGGCGGCCGGTGAGCACGCCGCCCATGCACTTGAGCGCAGCGGCGGCGATCACGCCCTCGGGGGTGCCGCCGATGCCGAACAGGATGTCGGCACCGGAGTCGGGCCAGGCGACCGAGATGGCGCCGGCCACGTCGCCGTCGGGGATGAGGCGGATGCGGGCACCGGCGGCACGCACCTCGGCGATGAGGTCGCTGTGGCGGTCGCGGTCGAGGATGACGGCGGTGACGTCGCGCACCGACTCCCCCTTGGCCTCGGCCACCCGTTGGAGGTTCTCGGTCGGCGACAGGGTGATGTCGATGACGTCGGCGCACTCGGGGCCGACGGCGATCTTCTCCATGTAGACGCACGGGCCCGGGTCGAACATGGTGCCCTGGTCGCTCACTGCGATCACCGCCAGGGCGTTGCCGCGGCCGAGGGCGGTCAGCGTGGTGCCGTCGATGGGATCGACGGCGATGTCGGCGCCGGGAGGCGTGCCGTCGCCGACCCGCTCACCGTTGTAGAGCATCGGCGCCTCGTCCTTCTCGCCCTCGCCGATGATCACCGTGCCGTCCATGCTGATCGTGCGCAGCATCTGGCGCATGGCCTCGACGGCGGCTCTGTCGGCGCCCTCCTTGTCGCCACGGCCCATCCAGCGGGAGGCTGCAAGGGCGGCGGACTCGGTCACCCGGACCAGGTCGAGGGCCAGGTTCCGGTCGGGGGCTTCGGCGTTCGGATCGTTGGTGTTCACGGGCGACGACGCTACTCCTGCCGGACAGGGTCGGCGCGACCCCGTCGATCTTCCGGCCGAATGGCGTGGGAGCGGACCGCCGGGCTGTCAGGATGTCGCCCATGTCATGGTGCTTCCAGTGTGGGATCGAGTACGCCCCGAACGTCTCCGACTGCCTCGAATGCGGGGTGGCGCTGATCGACGAGGCGCCACTCGACGCCGGAGCCGTCGGGACGTCCGACGAGGACCAGTTGGCCTACGAGCTCCACGAGTGGGCCGGTGAGGCCCGACGGATCCTCGACCAGCTGTTGACCGACGACGGCATCGCCCACGCCTGGCAGGGAGCCACCCTGGTCGTGCGGGCGGCCGACGAGGTGGTGGTCGACGAACTCCTCACCGTCGCCGAGTCGACCGGCGGACCCGCCCTCGACCCCGACGCCGAGAAGCTGGCCTACGAGCTGACCGACTGGGCCGACGACGAGCAGACCGCGTTCTCGGAACTGCTGGCCCGGCTCGGGATCGCCCACGAGTTCGACGAGGTCGGCGACCTGGTGGTCCTGGCCAGCGACGAGGATGCGGTCGAGACCGCCATCGATGCCTTCGAGTCGGGCTCCGACGACCGTCCCGAGCTCGACGGCCTCGCCGGCAACCGCATGATGACCGAGGTCTTCGTGGCCTGCGACCGGCTGCGCAAGAACCCCCGCGACGATGTCGGGGTGTCGAAGCTGGTCGAGCTGGCCCCGGTGTTCACCGGCCATCGGCCGCCCTTCGGCATCGACCCGAAGCTCTGGGACGCCCTCGGCGAACGTTCGGCCGACCTGGTCGACCTGCTGGCCGCCGGCGACACGCCGGAGGACGAGTTGACCGCCGCCGCCACGACCCTCACCGAGGCGCTGCGGCGCTTGGTCTAATCGTGTTCGGCAGTGCCCGGGACTAGCGGAAGTCCTCGACGAAGTCGGTTTCGAACAACGCCAGTCGGGCCGTCTGGTGGGACTGGGGTCGTCCGCTGGCATCGACGTCGATCCTCGACCGCCGGTCGGACTTGGTCTGGATGATCCGGCGGACCTTCAGGCCGGAGTCGATGAACAGCGTGTTCACCTCGTCGCGGCGGCTGCCTTCACCCGAGCAGGTGATCTGGTAGCGCTGCGAGGAGAGCGTCGCGATGCGCCGTTCGAGCATCGGGAGGGCCAGCAGCACCACGAAGGCGACGATGGTGGTCGCGGTGGCGACGGCGTATTCGCCGATCCCGACGGCGACCCCGACGGCGGCCGCCATCCAGATGGTGGCGGCGGTGGTGATGCCGACGATGCTGCCCCGCTCCTTGAGGATCACGCCACCGCCGAGGAAGCCCACTCCGGTGACGATCTGTGCGGCCACCCGGCCCGGGTCGCCGTCGCCGGCGATCTCGATCGAGGTGAGGGTGAACAGCGTGGAGGCCAGCGTGATGAGGATGATCGTGCGGATGCCCGCCGCCTTCTCGCGCAGTTCGCGCTCGAAGCCGATGATGCCGCCCAGCGCCACCGCCAGGAACATCTTGACCAGTTCGTCCTCCATCAGCGGAGCGTACGCCGGTACTGCCGCTCAGGCGGCGGCGGCCTCCGCGGGCTCTGCCGGGCGGGAGCGCTGGGCCCGCCAGAGCGCCCGGTAGTTCGGCCACTCGAGGTCGCCCACATAGCCGTCGTCGACGAGGGCGGTGTGCAGGCGGGGCAGGTTCCACATCGGCACGGTCATGTCGACGTGGTGGGCCAGGTGGTAGCCGACGTTGCATGGCACGATCAGCAGCCGGGAGAGCAGGGTCTGGCGGACGTGGCGGCTGGTGCGTCGCCGGTCGTCGGAGCGGGTCATGCCGCCGTGCTCGGCGATTGCACGCAGCCGGTTGAGGACCTGGTACACGAACGCCCACGGCAGCACCCACAGCAGCGGGTACAGCCACGGGTGGCCGGCCATGGCGAAGACGGCGGCGATGAGCGCCTGCCCGAGCAGGAACCGGTAGGTGAGGCGCCGGTGGCGGACCTCGCCCAGGCGCTGGAACCGGGGCCGCACGATCCGGAAGGCCGACACGCCGGTGGCGTCGCGGGTCATCTTGCGTCGCATCGATGCTCCGGTGATCGGGTAGAGGCTGTAGAGGAGGAAGTCGGGCTCCTTGGGGCCGAACTCGTCGCGGTGGTGGCTGATGTGGCCGAGCCGGTAGCCGTGGCTGCCGGTGCCGAAGGTCAGCCAGCCGATGACCGTGATCCCGATGGCGTCGTTGATGCGTCGGTTCGGGAACAGCACCCGGTGGGCGGCCTCGTGGTGGAGGATGAACAGCCGGTTCTGGGCCAGCGCCATGGCCGGGAAGGCGGCCACCCATGCGACGGGGTGGGCGAGCGCAACGGCGGCCCACACGACCAGCGCCGGGGTGGCGATGGCGCCCAGCACCGTGAGCACGTTGCGGGCCACGGGGACGCGGCGCAACTCGTCCCGGAAGTCGCCCCTGGGGCGACCGTCGGGGTGGAGGCGGTCGCTGCCGGCGAACGGCGGCGGTGCGGGGGCCATGCCGCCGGTCATGGTGGCGACGAGCTCGTCGTGCCGGTCGGGATCGGCCATGTTGGCAGGCTACCCAACTGGTGTTCGCGGGGCCTCCGTGGGCCGCAGAAAGGCCGCTCCGGCCTACCCTCGCCGCATGCCCGTCTCCGGCCTGTTCCTGACGCACGGCGCCGGCTCGGACTCGAGCCACTCCAGCCTCGTGCTGCTCGAGGAGCGCCTGGCCCCGCTGCCGGTCGGCCGCTACGACTTCGCCTACCGGCGGGAGGGCCGCAGGTTCCCGGACCGTGCGCCCAAGTTGCTGGCAGCGCTGGTCGAGGACGTGCCGGCCTTCGCCGAGGGGGCCGGCGTCGATCCTGCAGGGCTGGTGCTCGGGGGCCGGTCGATGGGCGGACGCATGTGCTCGATGGCGGTCGCCGAGGGGATGCCGGCCGCCGGCCTGGTGCTCATCTGCTACCCGCTGCACCCGCCGGACAAGCCGGAGAGGTTGCGGGTCGACCACTTTTCGGCGATCGACGTGCCGTGCCTGTTCGTGTCGGGCGACCGCGATCCGTTCGGCTCACCCGCCGAGTTCGCCGAGCACCTGCCGTCGATCGCCGGCCCGGTCACGACGGTGTGGCTCCCCGGGAAGCGCCATGACCTGAAGGGCGCCGACGAGGCCATCGCAGACGCCGTCGAGGCCTGGCTGGCGCGGCTGTAGGTGGGGTTCCGACGCCTCAGTCGATCCGGGCGTCGCCGGGGTTGAGGTCCTCGAGCTCGACCCTTGCCGTTTCGGGGAAGCGCCAGAGCACCAGCCCGGCGGCCAGCAGCGGGCCGATCGCGGCGATGGCGAAGGCGTGGCCGTAGTTGTCGAAGTGGTCGCTCAGGAACCCGACCAGCAGCAGGCCGAAGGCGCTGCCCGTCACGCCCAGGGTGACGATGAGGCCGTTGGCCCGTGCCCGGTGGCGGGTCGAGAACAACTCGGGGCCGTAGACGCCCAGGGCCACGGTCAGCGAGCCGACCACGACGCCGACCAGGTGGGCGCCCCACATCAGGCCCCCGGTGGCGTAGTAGCTGGCGACCAGGAACGCCGTGCCGCCGAGCATGCCGATCGAGGCCACGCCCCGTCGGCCACGGGTGTCGGCCAGCCGTCCGGCCATGAAGATGCCGATGCCGGCCGGGGTCGTGGTGAGGACCGTGTAGAGCGTGATGCCCGAGGCGGTGAATCCCCGGTGGTCCTTGAGGAAGTCGTTCTGGAACTGGCTGGCCGGGGCGGCGAAGACTAGGAACAGGAACGCCACGGCGGCCAGCAGCAGGAGCCGCCGACCCTCGATGCCCCTCCGATCGGCTGCCTCGCCGGCGGCGGGAGCCGCATCGACCGGGTTCGCCGTGAAGCGGCGCGACTCGGGCAGGCGCCGGCCGACGGCGGCCAGGCCGAACAGCGACAGCAGCGGCATCACGTAGACGAGCCGCCAGCCGGCCTCGTGCAGGTCGGCGACCGGCAGCACCCAGACGGCCATGCCGGCACCGAGTGCGGCGGCCAGCGCCAGCACGCTCAGCCCGTAGGCGCGGGCGCCTCGGGGGAGTTCCTCGGCTGCGTAGACGCCGATGAGGATGCCCATGCCGGTCGTGAGTCCACGGGCGAACAGCTGCGACCCGCCAAGGAACCAGAGACCGGGGGAGAGGGCGCCCAGCGCCGTGCAGAGCACCGCCGCCGTGGCGGTGGCCAGCAGCAGGCGCCGACGGCCCTTCCGGTCGGCCAGCACCATCACGCCGAGGGCGACCAGCACTCCCAACCGGATGACGGCCAGCGTCACGCCCTGGGCGGTGTCGCTCCGGTCGAACTCGTCGGCGGCGAAGGTGATGGTCTGGCTGATGACCGTGCCGAGGTAGCCGTCGACGATCTGGATGCATGCCAGCAGCGCCATGACGCGGGCGGCTCGGGCGTCGAGCCTGTCGGGGGGTGCCCACCACGGGGTTCGCCGTTCGCGCAGCCCGTGTCGCATCGGGATGGCGAACAGCACGGACCAGACCGGCAGGGCCAACCGGTAGTCGAACGTCTCGGTGACGAGGTGTCGGCTGTCGGGGGCCGGCGCTACGGCGAGGGTGCGCTCGTAGTGCTCGAAGGGGCCGTGGTCGAGCACGAAGCGGTCGTCGCCGTCGGCCCGCTCGCCGACCAGGTCGTCTCTGGGCGTGCGCAGCTCCGCCAGCCCGGCGTCGTCGACCACCAGGTCGTGGGAGGTCCTGGTGATGGGGGGGCTCCCTTCCGGTCCGGTGCGTGGCGCAGCATACTGAGGGGGTGAATCCCGCCCCGGAAGCCACCGCGATCCGCGTCCGCCGGTCGGGCCCCCTCGAGGGCACGGTGCGGGTCTCGGGCGCCAAGAACTCGGCGCTCAAGCTCATGGCGGCCGCCCTGCTGGCGCCGGGCCGGTCGGTACTGCACAACGTGCCCCGCATCGCCGACGTCACCTGGATGGGCGAGCTGCTCGAGCGGATGGGCTGCACGGTCGCCCACGAGGACGGTTCGGTCACCATCGACGTGCCCGAGGACGTCGTCCCCGAGGCCCCCTACGAGCTGGTCGAGCGGATGCGGGCCTCGATCGTGGTCCTGGGTCCGCTGCTGGGACGGCTGGGTGAGGCGCGGGTCTCGGTCCCCGGCGGCGACGACTTCGGCCACCGGCCCATCGACATGCACCTCAAGGGACTCGAGGAGCTGGGCGCCACCTTCACGACCAGCCACGGCTACATCGAGGCCCGCGCCGAGCACCTCACCGGCGCCCGGGTGCTGCTCGAGTTCCCAAGCGTGGGCGCCACAGAGAACCTGCTCATGGCAGCGGTGCTCGCCAAGGGCACGACCGTCATCGACAACGCCGCCCGCGAGCCCGAGATCGCCGATCTGGCGTCGTTCCTGAACCGCATGGGCGCCGTGGTCACCGGCGCCGGCACCTCGACCATCAGCATCGACGGCGTCGAGCGGCTGGACCCCGTCGAGCACACCGTGGTCGCCGACCGCATCGAGGCCGCCACCTACCTGGCCGCCGTCGGGGTCGCCGGCGGCGAGGTCACCATCGAGGGCGCCCGCGCCGACCACATGGACATGCTCATCACGAAGTTGGGCGGGATGGGGATGCGGATCTCGCCGACCAGCGACGGCCTCTGGGCGATGGCGCCGGGGCGGCTGCGGTCGGTCGACGTGTCGACGCTGCCGTACCCGGGCGTGGCCACCGACTACCAGCCGTTCGTGGTGGCGATGCTGAGCGTCGCCGACGGCGTGGGCATCGTCACCGAGAACATCTTCGGCGGCCGGTTCCGCACGATCGACGAGTTGCTGCGCATGGGCGCCGACATCCGGGCCGAGGGCCACCACGTGGTGATCCGGGGCGTCGAGGCGCTGTCGGGGGCGCCGGTGCGTGCGCCTGACATCCGGGCGGGGGCGGCCCTGGTGGTGGCCGGCCTGGCCGCCGAGGGCGAGACGATCGTCGGCGACGCCCACCACGTGGCCCGCGGCTACGAGGACCTCGTCGGCCGCCTGGCGTCCCTCGGCGCCGACATCGCCTATGCGTAGGGGATCAACCCTCGCTGTCCGGCGGCTCCATGCGCCGGGCCCGGCGGTCGGCGAGCCAGAGCACCCCGGCCAGCAGCGCCAGCGGCGCCGCGACCATGGCGATCTCGTCCCACCCACCCTGATGGGCGAGGACCACGGCGGTTTCGGACATGGCCCAAACTCTACGGCTGAGAGCGGTGGCACTCGGGATCGCTGCTGCGAGACTGTGGGCATGTCACTCGACGTCGCCACCGACCAGCCTGCGGGCGACCTGCTGCAGCGGGTCGAGAAGGTCATCGACATCATCCGACCGGCCATCCAGGCCGACGACGGCGACATCATCCTCCACGGCGTCGACGAGGCGACCGGCGAGGTCACGGTCGAACTGACCGGGGCCTGCACCTCGTGCCCGGCATCCGACCAGACCCTCAAGGCCGGCATCGAGCGGATCATGAAGGGTCGGGTCCCCGGCGTGACCGCGGTGCTCAACGTCGGTGACACGCTCGAGGATCCCGGGACCGCCGTCAGCCTCTAGGCGCGATTTCCCGGTTCCGCTCGGCGGTCACTACCCTCCCGGCCGTGCCGACATCATCTGACTTCGAGTTCCTGCGCGTCGAGCGGACCGACGACGACGTCGTCATAGCGACGCTCGACCGGCCCAAGGTCAACGCCCTCGACACGGCGCTGCTGCTCGAGATCGGCGAACTGGCCGAGGCGCTGCACGCCGAGCCGCCGGGTGCGCTGGTGCTCACCGGCGGTGGACGTCACTTCGCCGCAGGCGCTGACCTGACGGTCTTCGCCGACCCCGCCTCCCGTCAGGCCCAGGGCGACGCCTTCCGGTCCGGGTTCGCCGCACTCGAGACCGTGCCCTGCCCGACCATCGCCGCCATCAACGGCTTCGCCCTCGGCGGCGGCGCCGAACTGGCGATGTGCTGCGACTTCCGCATCGCCGGTGAGGGCGCCGTGTTCGGCCAGCCCGAGGTGCTGCTCGGCCTCATCCCCGGCGGCGGCGCCACACAGCGCCTGGCCCGCCTCGTCGGCGTCACCAGGGCCAAGGAGCTGATCTGGGGCGGCGCCCAGGTCAAGGCCCCCGAGGCGCTCGTCATCGGCTGGGTCGACGAGGTGGTCCCCGACGACCAGGTGCTCGCCCGGGCCATCGAGCGGGCCACCGGCTACGCGAACGGCCCCCGGATCGCGCTGAGAGCCTCGAAGCGGGCTATCGACGAGGGCATCCAGGGCACGCTCGCCAACGGCGTCGACCTCGAAATGGACCTGTTCATGGAGGTCTTCGAGAGCGGGGACGCCGTCAACGGCGTGGCCTCGTTCTTCGAGCACGGCCCCGGGAAGGCCACGTTCACCGATCGCTGAGCCGTAGCGCCCGCCGGGTCTAGGGTGCGCGCCATGAGAGCCCCCGTAGACCACGACCCCTTCCTCGCCGGCTTCATCGGGTTCGCCCGCGCCGAGGCCGGCCGTGATCCCGCCATGGCCGATGCCATGGCCGACCTGGTCGACGCCCTCGGACGCTGCAGGCCGCTCGAGGCCGGCCCCCGGCCGACCTATCCGGTCGTCGACGAACACCTCGGTTCGTGCCTCGCCGCCGCCGTCGGTGCGCCGGGAGAGCTGCTGCGCCTCGTGGCCGACCGCGTGGGCTGGGCGATCCCGTACCCGGAGCACATCGGCGAGCCCGACATGGACCACATGCGGGCCAACTACGCCTATGCGCCGATCGTGGGCACGAGTCCGATCAGCAGCGGCGACCTCGAGGAACCGTCCCCGCTCTACGCCAGCGACGACGTCTTCGCCGGCGCCGTCGTCCAGGGACCGGGGGTCACCTACCCGTCGCACGTCCACAAGGCGACCGAGGCCTTCTGGGTCGCCGCAGGCACCGCCGACTGGCAGATGGGCGACGCCTGGACGAGCCGCGGGCCGGGCGCCACGATCTTCCACCCGACAGGCACGCGGCACGCCACCGTCACGACCGACGAACCCCAGTTGACGCTGTTCGCCTGGACGTCCGACGCCGACTGCGTCCCGGTGATCATCCGGTTCTGAGGCGCCACGGTGGACCCGGGGGCGCCCGGTACCGTGCGGGCGTGAGCACTCCCCCCGAGGCCGACACCTGCCACTGGCACCCCGACCGACGGGCCGGTGTCTCGTGCCAGCGCTGCGATCGGCGCATCTGCGGCGTGTGCATGCACCAGGCGTCGGTCGGCTTCCACTGCCCGTCGTGCGTGGGGCCGGTCGAGGTCGGCAGTCGCCGCCGGATCCTGCGCCGGCGCGTTCCGGCCACCTCGTCCTTCGCCCACCGCGACCCGGTCGCCATCCGGGTGCTCATCGCCCTCAACGCCGCCGCATTCCTGTACGCCCTCAGCCGCGGCGGCTCGCTCGCCGGATCGCTCGGTGACGTCGGCATCGACTTCGGGCTGATCGGCTTCGGCTGCAAGGCGGTCATCGGTCGGGCGTGTGTCGGGCCGCTCGGCGTCGACGAGGGGGAGTGGTGGCGCCTGGTCACGTCGGCGTTCCTGCATGCCGGGCTGCTGCACATCGGCTTCAACATGTTCCTGGCCTGGATGCTCGGCAACCAGCTCGAGCGCCTGCACGGCCCCACCCGATTCCTCGGCCTCTATGCGGGCTCGCTGGCCGCCGGATCGTTGGGCGTGCTGCTGATGGCGCCCACGACCCTCACGGTCGGCGCCTCGGGGGCGGTGTTCGGGCTGATGGGTGCCACGGTGGTGCACCAGTACCGGCGGGGGATCAACCCGTGGAGCTCGGGGATCGGCACGCTGGTCGTCGTCAACCTGCTCTTCACGTTCGGCCGGCCGGGCATCAGCATCGGCGGCCACCTCGGCGGCCTGCTGGGAGGTGCCGCCCTGGCGTGGCTGGTCGACACCGCCGACGCACGCGGCCTGCCCCGCCGGGTGGGCACGATCATGACGTACGCCTTCGCCCTCGCCTGCTTCGCAGGAGGCATCTGGGCAGCAGCCAACTGGCACGACCCCCTCTTCGGCTAGTTCGCGTTTGGGAGAAATCGCCTCTGGCCACCACCGGGGCGCTGACCACCCACCCCCTTTCCACGCAAGGCTGGTGGACCCCAGAGGTATCGAGGCACGCCAGTGTCGGGTGCGGATGGGCGAGCCGTACGCCGGCGAGCGAACCGTGCCCGGCGATGGCCCACCCCAGTGGGAGAAGGGGACGGGCACAGGGAGTCAGTCCAGCAGCCGACCCAGTCCGCCGAGGATCGAACCTTCGCCCTTCGACGTGCCGCCGGCTGCCGGGGCGTGCTGGATGATGCGGTTGGCGAGGCGGGAGAACGGCAGCGACTGCAACCACACCCGGCCGGAGCCGCTCAGGGTGGCGAGGAACACGCCCTCCCCGCTGAACACCATCGACTTGAGGTTGCCGGCCCGCTCGATCGAGTAGTCGATGCCGTCCTCGAAGGCCACGATGCAGCCGGTGTCCACCCGGAGCTTCCCGCCGACCAGGTGCTTCTCGACGATCGTGCCACCGGCGTTGAGGAACGCCATGCCGTCACCCTCGATGCGCTGGAGGATGAAGCCCTCACCGCCGAACAGGCCGGCGCCGAACCTCTTGTGGAAGGCGACGCTCAACTTCGTGCCGAGGGCGGCAGCGAGGAAGGCGTCCTTCTGGGCGAGGATCGAACT
>Ga0209554_1000099_pt1 | contig 66616 bp, 58 predicted proteins | sample MarorgKNORR_S2LV_5_FD_188221 | JGI IMG/M metagenome (GOLD analysis project Ga0209554, IMG submission 188221) | Marine microbial communities from the Southern Atlantic Ocean, analyzing organic carbon cycling - Bottom_A/KNORR_S2/LV (SPAdes) (version 2) | ecosystem: Environmental > Aquatic > Marine...
GAAGCGCCGGGTAACTAGCGTCCGGCGGCACGTTGAAGCCGAAGGTGTACGAGTCGCCGAGGGCGATCACCCGAAAGGTCCCGGGCCGTGTATCGACTTCGAAATCGCGTAGGCCCAGGCTGTTGGTGTGCGGTGCGCCCGGGCGCCGCGAGTAGATCAGATCGGAGTCGGCGCGGTAGACCTCTGGCGTACCAAAGTGCAGCAGCGGCGCATCGCTACCGATCCAGCGCAGCCCGAGTTCGGTGCCGCCGAGCACGAGGGCGATCGAGCCGACGACCAGAAGACCCCGCCCCGCGAAACGCGGCCCCCTCCCCATCACAGCGTGCCTTCGGGCACTTCGAACTCGACTACGTCGCTCTCTGCGTAGCCGTAGCGAATCGCCTTCGTCTCGATGCGATCCCCCGGCAGCACTTCGAAGGGTTCCGTAAACAGGTCCCACTCGGACACGCTGCCGGCCCCGTTGCGCCGGTAACCGATCGAAGCCCCGTGGCTGGCCGATCGAAGGCGCAGGCGACGCGCCCCGGTTCCGCCCGCTTCGACTTCGAAGGTCGGAGCCGCTGTCACCGGCTGCACGCCGCCGGGCCAGAAGCGCTCGATCAACTCGGCCTCGGGCACTGCCCCGAGGTCGGGGTAGGCCAGCAGCCAGGCGTCGAGGTCCGCGCGAAGTCTCCCGAGGGTTGCGGCATGCGCCGGGTCGTCCGCGAGGTTCCGCACCTCGTCGGGATCGCTCCGCAGATCGTAGAGTTCCTCCTCCTGGCGCGGTGATTCGAACCACAGGGCCTGCGGCCCGGTGAGTTTTCCGGCCTCGCGGAGCGCCCAGAGTTCGGCCATCAGATCGAGACGATCGCGGAACGCGAGTCGTTGTGCGCCGGGATCTTCCGGCCGGAAGTTGCGGATGTACTTGAAGTGTTGGTCGCGCACCGCGCGGACCCGATCCCGGACCTCGTCCATGCGATCCTTCGCCGCAAAGACGCGCTCTCGCGGCGGACCGCTCTCCGGACCGACGAAGGGCCTCCCGTGCATCCAGGGGGGAGTCGCGAGCCCCGCAAAGGCCAGGATCTGCGGCGCGAGGTCGATGAAACTCACGAGCCGCGGGTCCACGCTGCCGACTTCGAGCCCTTGCGGCAGCCAGCGGCGAGGCCAGCGAATCACCAGGGGCACCCGGATTCCCGAATCGTAGACTTCGCGCTTCGCGCGAGGCAGACCGTCCCCGTGATCCGTGGTGAAGACCACGATGGTCGATTCGGCAAGGCCCTTCGCTTCGAGTTCGGCGAGGATGCGCCCCACTTCTGCGTCGAGCACGGCGATGTTGTCGTACTGCCGCGCCAGCGCACGCCGCACTGTCGGCGTGTCTGGGTAGTACGCGGGTACCTCGACGGATTCGGGATCGACCCCGGCTTCGCGATCGAAGGCGTAGCCCAGGTGCAGCAAGCCCAGGGCCGCCTCGATGCCATCGCGCGGGAAGCGCTTTGGAAAGAGTCCACTCTCGTGCGTCACCATGAAGTTCTGCATCGCAAAGAAGGGACGGCCCTCGGGGTGGTCGCTCCACTCGACGAAGAACCCGTTCTCGTCCCAGACGCTGAACGGGTCGCCGAACTGGTAGTCGGTCTTGACTCCGTTCAGCGTCGCGTAACCCGCCGCGCGCAGCAGTTCGGGAAAGGCCTTCACCGCGGGGGGCGGGACGACTTCGTAGCCCTGTGGCAAGACGGCGGGTCGGCCCCTTGCGTAGCTGCTGGCGCGCATGGCGTGGGCCCCGATCGAGGTCTGGTAGCGGCCGGTGATCAGGGCGGCGCGACTCGGCGCACACACGCCCGCGGTGGTGAAGGTGTTCGGGAAGCGCACTCCCTGAGAGGCGAGCCGGTCGATGTTCGGAGTCATCGCCACCGGGTCGCCAAAGGCGCCGAGCCTCGGACTCATGTCCTCGGCCACCAGCAGCAAGATGTTGGGGCGCACCGGCAGTGCGCCTTCGTCGGCGAAGCCCAGGGCCGGGAGCAAGAGCAGCGCCAGCCCCGCAAAGGCGATTCGAATCGCGCGCGTCCCCAGCGGCGACGCGGGTCGGCTTTCGCGTGTGGGGAGACGCAGCGCCACGCGGGGTCCTCGGTTCCGGGGGGAGTCGCGCACGAGAGTATCACGCAGCCCTGGGGGTCGACTCGATGGCCTTGGCGGATGTAGTTAGGTGCCTTATAGTTAGCTAGTGAATCACACGCAGATCCCCTTCTCGCTGCGGGACATTCCCACCCTCGAAGAAATCGATCGCCAGGCCCATCGCCTCGGCGTCGACCTGCCTGCCATTCCCATCCGCGCCCTACTGCGGCTGCTACGGGTCGGCAACGACGTCGAAGCGAGCCTCGCCCGTCACCTGCACCGCGCGGGGCTCTCGATGGCGCGCTTCGAGATGCTCTCGCTGCTGATGCGCGCGGACCAGCACCGGCTCACCCCGTCCGACCTCGCGAAGCGCGGGGGCATTACCCGCGCCACCGTCACCGGGTTGGTCGACGGACTCGAAGCGAAGGGTTGGGTGCAGCGCAGCGCCCACCCCAGCGACCGCCGCAGCTTCATCGTCGAACTCACCGGCAAGGGAATCGACTTCGTGAGCGCTCTCCTACCCGGACACGTCCACCACATCCTCGCGCTGGTCGCGGGCGTAGCCGAAAGCGACCTGCTGCAACTGTTGCAGACCCTCGACCGCATCGAGGCGAACCTCGACGACTCCGCCAATGAATAGGCTCGCGATCCTTCTCGCGTTGCCGCTCGCCGCAGCGGTCGGCTGTGGTCGCGATGCGGAACGCACTGTCGAGACGCACGCTACTGCAGCATTTTCCATACCCGCCATCCGCGTTCGCGTTGCCGCGGTTACACTCGCGCAGATCGGCGGTGGGGAGTCTGTGGCCGCGGTGGTCGGCGCCGATCGCAGCGCGCTGCTGCGCGCCGAAGTCCCCGGGCAGGTGATCGAACGCGTGGTTTCGCGTGGCGCGCGGGTGGCCGCCGGCGACGCGATCCTGCGTCTTGACCCCGAGCGACTCGAACCCGCCTTGCGCCGCGCAACAGCCGACTCCGCGGTAGCCGCAGCGGAAGTCAAACAAGCGCGCCGAGCCCTCGCGCGCGGCCAGAAACTCAAGGCAGAGGACACGATCAGCGCTTCTCGCGAGGAAGATCTCGAAACAGCGCTCGAGCGCGCGGAGGCCCGGCTCGACCGCGCCACCGCTGCCCGTGACAGTGCCGCGACGGACCTCGAGGACGCCACCCTGCGTGCGGCCTTCGCCGGCGTCGTCGAAGACTTTCACGTCGAGGTCGGCGATTCGGTGCAGCGGGGTGCCGCACTCGTGCTCCTCGTCGACCTCGAGCGTGCCCGGCTGCGCGCCGGCGTCACTGCCAGCCAGGCATCGGCTCTTCTCCCCGGCTCCGAAACCGATGTGGACTTCGCCGAACTCGGAAAACGGGTCGCGAGGCTCGAGAGCGTCGGCGTCGTGGCCAGCGCCGCCGACGGCACCTACGCCGCCGAATTCCTGCTGGAAAATGCCGACCGACAGCTGCGCGAAGGCATGGTCGGGCGCGTGCGGCTTCCCGGGGATGCCTCCGCGCTGAAACTGTCGGTGCCCCGCGCGGCGTTGATCCGCACCGCGCTCGGTCCGGGTCTCTTCATCGTGGAGGCGGGCCCGCCTCTTCGCGCACGGCTCGCGCTTGTCACGCCCGGGCGCAGCGCGGGAGGACGCGTCGTCATCCGCGACGGCGCGAATGTCGGCGAGCGCGTGGTGATCGAGGGGCACTTCGCGCTCTCGGACGGCGATCCCATCGAACTCGACGAACTCCACAGCACCGCCGGAGACTAGACACCCCGTGGACCGCCTCGTCCGATTTTTCGTCGAACGCCACCTGCTCGTCACCGTAGTCACGCTGGCGATGGTGGCCATCGGAACCATGACCGCCCTTCGAATTCCGATGGAGGGCTTCCCGGTCTTCGACCTGCCGACCTTCTTCGTCCGCGCGCAGCTCCCCGGCGCTTCGGCCCGCGACGTCGAGACGAAGCTGACGATCCCGATCGAGAAGGCAGTCGCCGAACTCGACAATGTCCGCTCCTACCAGACCAACATCTCGGAGAACGTCTCGTTCACGGTGGTCGAGCTCTACTACGACCTCGACAGGGACGGCCTCGACCAGGCCGAGCGCGACCTCCGAACCGAACTCGATGCCATCACGGATTTTCCGGACGAGATGGTCGACGAACCCGTGATCGAACGGCTCAACCGCGGCCGTTTCCCGATTCTCCAGATCGCCCTGGCGGGCCCTTCCGAACTCCTGCCCGGGGTCACGCAGCGACTCAAATCGGCACTCGATCGACTCGATCGCGTGAGCGAAGTTACGGCGGTGGGGCTGCCCGATCCCGAGATCCGGATCCTGGTGGACCCGGATCGCGCGCGCGAGCACGGCGTGACCCTCTCGGAAGTCGCCGCGGCGATTGCCGCGCACAACGTTTCGAGTACCGGCGGCATCCTCGAGACGAATTCCGTACGCCGCCAGGTGGTGCTCTGGAATCGTCTCGAGAACCCCGAGGATGTCGCCGACGTGCTCCTGCGCTTCTCCAGAGAGGGCGGAGCGGTGCGCGTACGGGACGTCGCTCGAATCGAATCGGGGCGCGAAGATACCGGGTTGCGGGTGCACACCAACGGGAAGCCCGGCATCACCCTCGTGGTGCGAAAGCGCGACACCGCGGACGTCGTCAAGACCGAGCGCGACGTCCTCGAGACCCTTGCCGCGATGTCACTGCCACCGGGAGTGACCGCAACCGTCGTCAACGACGAGGCCTCCTTCGCGTCGAACCGGCTCAAGGTGCTCGCGACCAACGGCCTGATCGGCCTGATCCTGGTGGCCGGCACGGTCTTCCTCTTCCTGTCCCCGGCGGCCTCGCTCTGGGTTTGCGTCGGCGTGCCGGTGGTGCTGCTCAGCGCCATCGCCGTGATGCCCACGATTGGAATCTCGCTGAACTTGATCTCGACGGCAGCCTTCGTGGTGGTTCTTGGGATGCTCGTCGACGACGCGGTGGTCGTCGCCGAGAAGATCCTCTTCTTCCGGCAACGCGGCGACTCCCCCGAGGCTGCCGCCATCGCCGGCACCACCGCCGTGGCCCGCCCGGTCATGGCTTCGGCGATCACCACCGCGCTGGCCTTCACCCCGATGTTCGCCCTCGGTGGCATGCCGGGAAAGATCACCTGGTACATCCCAGCGGTCGTGATCCTCGCGCTCGGGTTGTCTCTCCTCGAATCGTTCACGCTGCTCCCTGGCCACATGTCGATGCTCCGGGGCCGCCCCGGGACGAAGCGCGCCTTCGTCCTCCGGCTGGAGGCGCGCTACCGCAACCTGATCATTCGCTCCCTCGAAAGGCGCCGCGCGGTCATCCTGGGCTTCGGTCTGGTCTTCGTGGCACTGGTCGTCTTCGTCGTGCCACGCACCGGTTTCTCGCTCTTTCCCCAGGACGACTCCCAGAACATCTACTTGAAGTTGAGCCTGCCCCTGGGCACGCCCATCGAGCGGACCGAAGCGGCCGTCACCGCCATCGAAGCGCAGATCCCGGAAATTCTCGGCGAGGACATGCTGGCCACCACGGCACGCATCGGCCACATGGACCCGGAGGCCGTCGACCTCGAGTTCGGCACCGCCGAGAACGATGCGGTGATCGCGATTTCGCTCATCCCCTACGGCAGGCGGCACTCGCCCAAGGCCTGGGTTGAGTTCCTGAAGCAGAAGCTCGCCATCCCCTCGCAGGTTGCAATCGTCTACCAGATTCAAATCCTGGGCCCCCCGGTGGGTCGGGCGGTGACGCTGCACGTTTCCGGCGCCGAGGACCGCACGCGCCGGGCCACGGCGGCCGCCATCGCCCACTGGCTCGAGGGTCGCCCGGAAGTGGTCGACATCGAGATCGACGAACGGCCGGGCATCCGACAGGTCGACTTGCATCTCGACCCCGAGAAACTCGCGCTCCGAGGCCTAGACGCCCGCGGCGTCGGCCAGAGCCTGAAGGCCGCCTTTCACGGAATCGTGGCCTCGGATCACCGCGCCCTTTCCGAGACCACAGACTTTCGGGTGATGCTCGAACCCTCCTCGCGGCGCACGCTCGACGGACTCCTCGACATGCCGCTGCGAAACCGCGACGGTGCCCTGGTCTCGCTGCGCGACGTGGTGAGCCCGATCGAGACCGCTGCAGTCGCCAGAATCTTCCACCGCGACGGTCAGCGCACCGCCACCGTGACCGCCGAGATCGCGGCGGGCGCCAATGCCAACGCCGAGTCCATGGCGCAACTCCTCGAAGCCGAACTGCTGCCTCTCGTAGCGGGGCGCGAAGGCGTCGAAATCAGCCTCGGGGGCGAGGCCGTAAAGACCCGCGAGACCACTGGCGACCTCGGCGTCGTCGCCCTCATGGCCCTCGCTGGGATCGGCATCGTGATCGCGCTGATGCTCGGGTCCTTCATCGAGGCCGCCTTCGTGATGGCGGTCGTGCCCTATGCCCTGATCGGCGTCCTGCTCATCTTCTTCCTCCATGGAAAGGACCTGAGCCTCTTCGCAATGATCGGCACCATCGGCCTCTCGGGGGTGGTGGTGAACGCCTCGATCGTGATGGTCGATGCGATCCATCGCGAACTGTCCTCGATGGCGGACGCGAGCCTTGCGGCGCGCCGCCAGGCGCTGGTTGAAGCCATCGTTGGACGCCTGCGACCGATCATCGTCACCACCATTTCGACTCTCGGCGGCGTCCTGCCCCTGGCCTATGGCCTCGGGGGCTACGACGCGATCCTTTCGCCGATGTCGCTGGCTTTGGGATGGGGGATCCTGCTCTCGACGCCGGTCACCCTCTTCCTGGTTCCCTGCCTCTACACCCTGGCAAGCGACCTCGGACATCGCTCTGCCGCCTAGCAAGCACGCCTCCAACGGGGCCGCCGCGCAGCCGCGTCGCGGCCACCGTGCGGAAGCCTCTGCCAGGCGGCAAACTGAAACCCTCCGCCGCAACCAGGAGACCGCGCACGCAATGCTCCGCGAGTCCGAAAATCTCGACGATCCCGAACGCATCGAAGAACTTCGCGCGCGTATTCGATCGAAGATTCCGCTGCGACGCTGGTACGAGGAGTGCTACGACCGCTACCAGGCGTGCCTCGAACGCTGCCCGAGCGAAGGCATCGCCCTCGAGATCGGGGCCGGAGCCAGCTTTGCCCCCGAGCGTGTCCCCGGACTGGTGACCTCGGACCTCCTGCCCTACGACGGCGTCGACCAGGTCGCCGACGCCATGGCTCTCCCCTTCGAGGACGCAAGCCTGCGCGCGATCTTGATGCAGAATGTCTTTCACCACATCCCCGACGTCGGCGCCTTCCTCGCGGAGGCGCAGCGCACGCTGGTGCCCGGGGGCCGAGTGTTGATGATCGAACCGCATCCGGGGTGGCTCGCGACGCCCTTCTGGACCCATCTCCACCACGAGACCTTCGACCCCCAAGCGACTTCGTGGCGCTTCGATTCGAGGGGACCTTTGAGCGATGCCAACGGCGCACTGCCGTGGATCGTCTTCCAACGCGACCGCGCGCGTTTCGAGGATGAATTTCCAGGGCTCGAAGTCGCCTCGTACCGCGTGCACACCGCGCTTCGTTACTTCCTGGTGGGCGGCCTCAAGACCTGGTCCTTGATCCCGAGTCGGGGCTTCGCCCTGGCGACCCGGGTGGATGCCTTCCTTTCGGCCCACTGCCCAAAGATGGGAAGCTTCGTCGACATCGAGCTGGTTCACCGGCCCACGCGGACCGGCTGAACGCCAAGCGCAAGGCACGCTGACAGCTTCGGCCTCAGTCGGTACCCTCTCGCTCGCGAGCGCGGGAAACCTTCGGGGCTCCGGCGGCCATCGCACCGGGGGGAAGCTTTCCGCGCGAGCAGACCGCGGAAGCACGAGTCATGGGCACAGTCGTCATCACAGGCTCCGCGGGGCTCATCGGGTCCGAGGCCGCGCGCTTCTTCCACGAGCGCGGCCTCGATGTTCTCGGCATCGACAACGATCTGCGAAGCAGCTTCTTCGGCAAGGCCGCCTCGACCCGCTGGAACCGCGAGCAACTCGAAGAGACGCTCCCCCGCTACCGCCACCTCGATCTCGACATCCGCGACGCCGACGGCATCGAACGCGCCTTCCGCGAGCGCGGCAGCGAGATCAAGGCGGTGATCCACACCGCAGCCCAGCCCTCCCACGACTGGGCCGCGCGCGAGCCCGCCACGGATTTCTCGGTGAACGCCACGGGCACCCTGAACCTCCTCGAGGCCACCCGGAACACCTGCCCGGAGGCTTGCTTCCTGTTCACCTCGACCAACAAGGTCTACGGCGACCGACCGAACGCGCTCCCACTCATCGAACTCGAAACCCGCTACGAAATCGATCCTTCGCATCCCTATGCCGAGCACGGCATCGACGAGCAGATGTCGATCGACCACAGCACGCACTCGCTCTTCGGGGTTTCGAAGGCGGCGGCAGACCTGATGGTCCAGGAATACGGTCGCTACTTCGGGATCCCTACCGGGATCTTCCGGGGCGGCTGCCTCACCGGAGGCGGCCACGCGGGAGCGGAACTGCACGGCTTCCTCTCCTACCTGATGCGCTGCTGCCTCGAGGGTCAGCCCTACACGATCTTCGGATACAAGGGGAAGCAGGTACGCGACAACATCCACGCCTCCGACCTCGTGAACATGTTCTGGCACTTTTTTAAAGCGCCCGGCGTAGCCGAGGTCTACAACGCGGGCGGCGGACGCTTCAGCAACTGCTCGATGCTCGAGGCCATCGCGCTCTGCCAGGAAATCAGTGGGCGCGAACTCGATGTCACCTACAAGGACGAGAATCGCATCGGCGACCACATCTGGTACATCAGCGACGTGCGTCGCTTCGAGTCGCAGTACCCCGACTGGTCCTTCGAATACAATCTGCGACAGACCCTCGAAGCCATCTTCGAAGATTGGCGCGAGCGCCTCGGACCGGCGCGTTGAGCACAGCGCACGCTGCGGGGTGCGCGGGTTGAGCGACCGGGCGGCTGTGCGCGGCGGCTGGAGGTTCTGGGTCCTCCTCTCCACAGTCGTTCTTCTCTATTCGGCGATCTTCTCGACGGGGGCCCCGGGCGGACGCTGGGAGAACCGGACCTTCGGCTCGCCGCTGTGGAGCGAAGAAGACCCGGGCGGCTTCTACCTGCCAAGCGCCCACCAGATCTTCGACTTCGAGAATCGGCCGCTCTTTCCCGGCCACCCCGGAGCCTCGCTGCATCTCGTGCTCCACGGCGTTCAGAAGCTGCACTTCGCCCTGGCGAGCCCCGAAGGCCTGACCTTCACCGAGTTCACCGCGCGCTTCCTGCGCGATGCCTGGATCGCGGCGAAACTCGCGATGACGCTCCTCCACCTGCTCTCGTTCTTCCTGATCTACCGGCTGGCCCGGCGCCTCACCACCGAGCGCGCCGCGGTGATCGCAACCCTCGGCTACGCCTCCTCGTTGACCGTGCTGCACTTCATCTCGCGCATCTCGGTCGAACCGCTGATGGTGATCTTCTTCGTCGGGACCCTGCTCGCCCTGGCCGCTTCCCTCGACCGGCTCCAGCGCGCGTCGGCCGGCCCGGCGCTCGCCTTCGCGGGGCTGGCGGGCGCGCTGGCCATCTCCGGGACCGCCACGAAGATGAATTTCCTGGGGCCCCTTCCCTTCTTCGGAGTGCTCATCCTCTTGGTGGCAGCCGGCGCGCTGCGCGGGGGCGATTCGCGTTGGCGGCGGCGCGCCGGCCTGGCGGCCACATTCACCGCGGGCGCGAGCATCGGCGGGGTCGCCTGGCTAGAGGTGATCCACGTAGGCGACCTGCGCGAGCTTTGGACCTGGATCGCCACCGCTCAGACGGTCTCCCCGGTGTGGGACCTCGAACGCTTCCTACCGAGCCTCGACGTCTACGGAATCTTCCAGTTCTGCGAACTCCTCTTCATTGCAGCCGGCGTGGTGGGCTGGGTGCGATTCCTGCGACGGCCCTCGAGTGCGCGCGAAGAGGCCGGCTGGTGGACGCTCTACTTCGTCTTCGCCACCGGGCTCTGGGGGCTGCGCGTTGCCTGGCTCGATTTTCGCGTGTGGCAGTACTTCTTCATCACCAACATTGGCCTCGCGATTTTCTTTGGATTCCTCTGCGACGAGATCCTGGAGAAGCTCCGCACGCGCACCGCCGCGGCGAGTGGTTGGCTCGGCGCGCTGGCTCTAGTCGCCATCGTTCACGGGGCGGCGATCGTGGCGGCCGTGGAATCGCGGGTCGCCGACATCGGCTTCTACGAAGGCGCTCCCGTCTATGACCTTGCCGAAAGCCTCGGCCCCGGGGACGAAATCCAGATTCTGCGCTCCTCTGCGCCGCGCTGGTTTCGGACGGAGTGGAACGAGGGCTCGATGACCCTCTACTCGGGCCTCCGCTCGATCGACGACTGTCCGCCGGCCACGATGTGCATTCCACTCCGAGAGCAGAGCTGTCCCGTCGAGAAAAACCTCGACATCATCGTCTGCGCACTGGTCCAGCCGGTGCTCTTCACGGAATTCCAGTCGCTCTTCCGACTCGTCTCGAAGCCCCCTTCGAATGGCGAGACCGTCGTCCTGCCCGGACTCGGTCGCGCCTTTGTAGTGCGTGCGGCTTCCAAACTTTCGCAACCCAGCGCCAGCCACTAGCATCGGTCCCGAGAGGGCTCCACCCAACGTCATGACATCTCCGCGCGCCGACGCCCCGCCGCTGCCGCCGATCCTCGAGGAGGTGCAGCGCGGGATCCGGGATTATTACGACGAGCTCGGCGCCGACCGCGAGCGTTGGATCGCCCGCAGCCGCTACTACTACGATCGCGTCCACGCCCTGCTGCGGTCGATGATTCCGCCGGGGAAGACGGTGCTCGACATCGGTTGCGGCAGCGGGGACGCCCTTGCGGCCGTGGCACCGGCCACCGGCGTGGGCATCGATCTCAGCCAGTCGATGGTCGACCTCGCGCACTCGAAGTACCCCCAACTCCGCTTCGAGTGCCAGAGCGCCGAGGCGCTCTGCCTCGAGGATCTCGAGGTGCAGAACGGCGGCGGGGGCGTCGATTTCATCACCCTGGTGAACGCGGTCGGGGAGCTTTCCGACGTGCTCGGCGCCTTCAAGCGCCTACGCCCGCTGGCACGGCCGGATACGCGGATCGTCATCGTCTACTACAACCATTTCTACGAGCCCCTCGCCGGGCCCGCCGCGCGCCTCGGGCTCAAACTCGACAACCCGACCCAGAACTGGCTCTCCCTCGACGATCTTTCGGGCTTCCTCGAGATCGCGGGCTTCGAAGTGGTCACGACCGGCTCCGCGCTGCCCTTGCCGATGAATGTCCCGCTGCTGGCCCCGCTGGCGAATGACGTCGTAGGCAAGATCCCGATTCTCGATCGGCTCGGCTTCGTAAAAACCCTCGTTGCACGCCCGCTGGTCCCGCTGGCGCGACCGCCCGAGCGCCACTCGGTTTCGGTGGTGGTGCCGTGCCGGAACGAAGAAGACAACGTCGATGCGATTCCCAAGCGCGTTCCGAAGATGGGCGCCTTTACCGAGATCGTATTCGTCGACGACCAGAGCACCGACGCCACCGCAGCACGCGTCAAGGCGATGATGGCGGCGCAGCCCGACGCGCGGATCCAGTTGGCCACCGGACCAGGCGAGGGCAAGGGCGCCGCCGTACGAGCCGGTATGGAAGTTGCGACCGGCGACGTCCTGATGATCCTCGACGCAGACATGACGGTCCTTCCCGAAGACCTGTCGGCCTTCTTCGAAGCCATCACCGAGAACCGGGGCGAATTCATCAACGGGACCCGGATGGTCTACCCGCTCTTCGAGAACGCCATGCGACCGGCGAATATCATCGGAAACAAGCTCTTCGCAGTGCTCTTCAGCCTGCTCCTGGGCCAGCGCATCACCGACACCCTTTGCGGTACCAAGGTCGTGATGCGTCACGACTACGAGAAGATCGCCGCCAGCCGCCCGCTCTTTCGCGGTGTCGACCTCTGGGGCGATTACGACTGGATCTTCGGCGCCGCCAAGAACAATCTCCGCATCGTCGAATTGCCCGTCCATTACGTAGAGCGGGTGGCCGGCGAAACCAAGATGAACAGACGCCTTGGAAACGCCTGGGTCATGTTGAAGATGTGCTGGGTGGCGTTCCGCACCCTGCGCTGACGCGAGGGGGCGGCCGAGCGGAACTTTCGGCAGCGCCAGGGGTTCCGAGATTGCTTGATCAAACGTCAGGATTGCTGAGTGGGGAGTGGCCGATGCACAGGATGAGCAATCTTTCGATCGTGATCGCGGGCGGCCTGCTTAGCCTGCTGGCGATGGGCCCCGCCGTGGCCCTCGAACCCGAACTTTCGTCGTTCCTCCAAAACACCGACGGCGCCACGGGTTCGAGTTCGGACCCCGAACTCGACGCCCTCGCCAGCACGATCCTGGTCGACGTCCAGCAGGTCTCCTACACCGACAGCGACGTCTACATCGAAACCACCGGCGTGCCGCGCTACCCGACGGGCCCCTACCCCGACAACAACCCGAGCTACGCCTCGGACACGGGCGCGATCTACCAGCTGCCCCGGACGCCGAGTGCCAGTGCCGACCCGGAAGCCGTCGGCCTCGGTGCCATCGGCGTCTTCGTGAACGGGGTCGCGATCTTCAACGCCGAGGACGGCAACACCTGGAACGACCAGAACGTCTGGCACCGCAACGCGATCCTCGCCGAAGCCGACGGTTTCGACGACTGCAACGGACACCCCGCACCGATCATGGGCGGTGCCGATGGCTGCGAGGGCGTCGGCGAAACCTGGGGCCCGGGCATCGGCCCGCCCCCCGAGGGCTGCGAAGACGGGCCGGGTGGCGATGGCGGCACCGGCGACGACCCGGTGGCCGGGCGCTACCACCACCACTTCGACCCGGTCTGCCTGATCGAACAAGTCGGGGACGACGGCAGCTCTCATTCCACGCTTCTCGGTTTCGCCTGGGATGGCTTCCCGGTCTATGGCCCCTATGGCTACGACGACCCCTTGCACTCGGGCAGCGGTGTCGTGCGCATGGAGTCAGGCTACGCAGCCCGCGACATCGGTGTCCGCGAGACCCTCCCGGACGGCACCGCGCTAGCCGCGGCCTTTTATGGCCCCGACGTCAGCGAGAGCTACCCGATCGGCTGGTACATGGAGGACTTCGTCTACACCGACGGCTCGGGTCACCTCGATGCACACAACGGTCGCTTCGCGATCACGCCGGACTACCCGGGTGGCACCTACGCCTACCATGTCACCCTGGGCGCCGAAGGCGACGCGGCCTATCCCTACTCCGTCGGCGATACCTATTATGGCGACGTCACCGGCGGCGACGCCGCCTCGATCCCCGGCGACGCGGTGGTCTACGTTGCTGAACCCGAAGGTCTGCCGATGGCGCTGGTCGCACAACTTACCCTGGCCGCGCTGCTTGGACTCTTCGGTGCCGGGGCCCAGCGAATTCGCAACGAGTGACGATACGCCGGTTCCCCCTCGCGGCGATCATGGCAAGCGCTCCGCTGCTTGCCGCCGCGGTAGTGGGTGCCCACATTTTCAGCGCCTGGCTCCCGCTCGAGCCGGTGGGGTACCTCGACCCCTTCGGACACGAGCGCCTGGATCGCTACACCGGGGTCACCTCGGACGGTCGTCGCGCCTGGCTCGCGACCCGGGATCGCGGGGTCGCCACGCTCGAAGTCTCCGAGGCCGGCGCGCCGCGCCGCACCGGACGCTACGCCCCGTCGCCCCTGCCCGAGTTTCGAGCTGTCGTGCACGAAGGCAATACCGGCTTCTTCGCGACCGAGGCCTCGGGCATTCACGTCGTGGACCTGCACGGCGACGAACCGCGCCTCCTCTCCCGAATCGACTCGACAAATGCGGGCTTCGACCACGTCCACGATCTCGCCGTCCAGGACGGGCGACTTTTCGTAACCGGCGGTGGCTCGTCGCAGTTGCGTGTCTTCGACGTCCGCAGCCCCGCAGCGCCCCGTCTCGTTCGGCGCATCGAGACCGGCGAGCGCGGCGAATTGCGCGACATCGCACTGGCAGGCAAGCACGGCTACGTGGCCGGCACCCGCGGGCGCAGCGGTGGCGGCGCGGTCTACCTCGTTTCCCTCGCAGACCCCAAAGGGGTCGAGAAGGTGATTGAGACCGGCGCGGTGAGCGCGCACCTCGGGGTGACGCCCGACGAGCGCTTCCTGGTGGTGGGACACGCGCGCCGCGGCGGTGCGGTGTCCGTCCACGACCTCGCCTCGGAAGATCCGAGCCGCGCCCTCGCCCGGGTGAGCGCGTCAGACTACGAACTCAACGCCTACAGCCCGAGTCGAATCCGGGTACGAGACCAGGTGGCCTACGTCGCCTGGCACCAGGCGGGGGTCCAGGTAATCGACCTCGACACGCTCGACACCAGCGGAAAGCTGCAACGCCTGGGGATGTTCGGGACAGCCCGTGGGATGAGCCCCCTGGCAGGCGCCGTCGGCAACGTCGAGGCGGATCCCTCGGTCGCCCCTGATCGCATCTTGCTAGTGGACACGCGCTGGGGGCTCTTCGTCGTCGACGCCAGGCACGTGCTGCCGGACCCGAAGGCGGCTCCGACGCCCCCTTCGGCGGAAGCGGGAGCGGAAGCGGGAGCGGAAGCGGGAGCATTCCAGCGAGGCACGGCTCCGCCAGCGGTGACGCCCCGATGAGGGCGGCCCTGCTGCTCGCCCTCCTGTTCGGAGCGGCGTCGGTCGACGCCTCGGACCTGCTGGTCTGGGACTTCGCAATCGACGAATCCCAGGTAAGGAACGGCCCCGAGCTCGACGGATCGACAAATAGCCCGGGGCACGGCCATGGCCGCGTCGTCTTTGACCCGGACCGCCGCGAACTGCAGGTGCGAATCGAATTCGAGGCCCTGGTCGGTGAACTCACGAAGCTCCACGTTCACGGCCCTGCCCTGGCCGCGCGCAGCACACAGCGACACGTGATCGAATTCCTCGGGCCACCCCCGGTACCGCCGGGCCTTCGAGCAACCCGCGGCGTCTTCGAGGCCCGCATCCCCCTCGAAGCCACCCGACAAAAGGACTTCCCTGCACTTCCCCCCGAGCGCGTACTCGAACTGCTGACGAGCGGCCGCAGCTACCTCAACGTCCACACCGACGTTTTTGGCAAAGGCGAGATTCGCGGCAACCTCGGCACCCCGGAGATCCGCTCACGCAAGAACGAAGCCGCCGAAGAAACGCACGTTTCGCCGCCCGATTAGTCTGCCTCTTCGGCGCGCTCCCGCGACTCGCCCGCGGCGTAGCCGTAGATGCCCTTTGCCATCAGGCAGCGTTCGGCGTCGCGCCGAAGCTGGTAGATGTCGGCGCGACGCGCCTGAAGATCGCGGTCCGCGGGGGCGGCGGTGCAGGCGTACTCGATCAGGTGACTGGCCAGCCGCAGGTCCCCCGCTTCCGCAAGTGCAGTCGCGCGTTTCCCGAGGGTCTTCGCCCCGCCAGCGAGCGTCGCCAGTTCTTCCGCCAGCGCAGCGTCGCGGGCCGGCTGCAGATGCGACGGATTGCCGTCGTACCAGCCACCGTAGAGCCGCCACACGTTGCGCACGACAAATTCGGGGTCGTCGTAGAGCGGCACGAGGTAGGGCTTCGCGAGGACCTCTTCCGGCACCTTCACTTCGTGGAGGATGTCGTTGAGTTTCGCGCCCGCGTTCATTCGCAGGAGCACCTCTGAAACGAGATTCTCGAGGGCGCTCGCCACTTCGTCGAGCACCCTCGCGATGCGCTCGCGCCCGGCGATCGGAAGACCGTGGGCCGGCAGAAAGAGTTCCGCGCCCATCTTGGCCATCTCGCGCAGTGCGGCCGCCCACTCGCCGGGGTAGCGCTGCACCTTCTGTGGGTTTCCGGCATTCGGAAAATTCCAGATGAAGAAGTCACCGGCGCAAATCGCCTTCTTGGAAGGGATCCAGGCCCAGCTGTGGTCATCGGTCTCACCCCGGGCGTGACGCAGTTCGAAGGCGAGCCCACCCACCTCGAGCTGCAATCGATCGCGGTATGCGGTGTCCACCGGCAGGGCATCCGGGGGAAGGAAGTGGCGACCGCCTCCAATCGCGTAGCCTCGTTTTTGAAAACCGCGGAACTGGCGGTCGTTGATCAGGAGGTTGAAGCCATTGGTGAGGTCGTAACGCTCGAAGCGGCGCGCCACGTTCTCGTGCCCGGCCACGCGCGGACGCGCGTCCCCACGCGCCTCGGCATCCGCCAGGAAGTGCCCGCTGCCCCCCACGTGGTCCACGTGACCATGGGTGTAGACGAGGGTATGGAACGGCTTTCCCGACCAACCACGGATCGCCTTCACCACGCGGTCGCCTCCCATGCCACCGCTGGCATCGAAGGCCAGGAGCCCCTCATCGGTTTCGAAGAGGATGCTGTGCGAGAAGGCTTCGACCACCGCAAGGCCATCCCCGAGTTCCGAAAGTTCGTGGGTGATTCGATTCGCGGGTTGGTCAAGAACCCCGGAATCGATGAAGCGGGTCGAGAGTTCGATCAAATCGGCCATGGTTTTTCCTCCGCGAAGGGCCCATAGCGAAGCGCACCCCTGCCGATGCGTCGAGCCTCCCCGGCGCCGCGCCGGGGGGCCCCGAAGCTGTGGTACAACTACCCGCGTCGCGGCGTCCCCCCCGGAAAGAGCGATGTCAGAGGATCAAAGCGAAGCGCAGGGCGCGTCCGACCGTTCGCCCACCCGCCGCGAACTCAGCGCACATTCCCGCCGGTGGTTCGCGCTGGCGCTCTTGCTCTTTGCGCTGGCCTCGCTGTACCAGTTCCGTGGGATCTTCGAGGCGGGGTTCGGGCGGGTCGTGCCCGTCGACTGGATCTTCGTGAACGAGAAGAGCCCGTGGCGGGATTCGACGCGAGCGGACCTGGTCTTCCATACCTTCACGGTCTCGCGCGCCGCGCGCGCCCTGCTCGAGCATCCACTCGACTTCTTCGATGCCCCCCAGTGCTTCCCCTTCGATCGCTCGGCCACTCTCGGGATTCCGATGGGCGCAATGGGTGTGCTGGCGACCCCCTTCGTACTCGCCCAGGAAAACCCGGTCTTCACCTACAACGCGGTGATCCTGGTGACGCTCTTTCTCGCCGGCCTCGCCCTATTCCTGCTGGTGCGAGAGTGGACCGGGTCGCCACCCGCGGCGATCGTCGTGGGGCTTCTGTATTGCATCCACCCGTTCCGCCTGCGTGAGATCAACTTCACTTCGCAGCTCGATGACATCTGGACGGTCTTCGCCCTCTTCTTCGCCACGCGCTGGCTGACTCGCGGTGGTTGGCGTTACGCGCTCGGGGTGACGCTTGCCTTCTCGATGCAGGCCCTCGCGAGCGTCTACCCGCTGCTCGAGGCCACGGTGATGCTGCCACCGATCCTACTGTGGATGTTCTGGCGCTACGGCGTCCAGAAGATCAGCGCGGCGCAGGTCGCTTTCGTCGCCCTCGTGGCTGCGGGAGTTCTCGCCTGGTTCTACCTTCCCTACCTCGAATCCCGCGAGTTCGGCCTGCTCACCGGGCGCGCGGGCGAGCAACTCTTCGCCGGCCCGCTCCGGCAGATCCCGGGCGCCTACTACTTCGTCGGTTGGCCGGCGATCGGCCTCGCCGCTCTCGGTGCGATCCTCGGGAGCAGGGGACGGGCGGCGTCGCTTCCCGGCGACCCCCGCTTCGCCATCGCCGTTGGCATGTTGCTCGTGGCCTGGGTCGCCGCGGGCCCCGAAGCCGCCTACGACACCGGTCTCCCGATTCCCGACGCTTACGCGGCGCTCTCTGCGATCGTCCCGGGCCTCGGAAACATTCGCGGCATCGGGCGCTTGATCATCGGCGTCTATCTCGGCGCCCTCCTGCTCGGGGGCTTCGGCATTGCCGGCCTGCTCCGACTCCTGGGTGCGCGCTCCTCGCGCCTCTCCGCGATGGTCGCCGCTCTGTGCATCGCCCTCGCAGGCGTTGCCGCGCTGAAGCCCCAGTGGGTGGGGCTCCCGATCAAGATCGTCTGGCAGTCGCACCGGGTCGAAGCGGCAGCCGATGCCATCGCCTTCTTCGACGCGCTGGCCGAGCGCGAAAACGCGGGGCCGCTGCTCGAGCTTCCCTTCGATACCGGGCTTGCGGTCCTTTACAGGACCCCTCAACGAGTCCTTCTGAGCCACTTCCACGGCCGGCGCACGTCGGCCTGCGCCGGTTCATTCTACCCGGCGGATCGCACGCGCATCGGCGAACTCGCACGCTCGCTCCCCGACCCGGAGGCGGTGGCGGAGTTGATGGGGATGGGCTTCACCACGGTCGTCCTGCACCACGGCCCCCACCCCCTCGCTGATCGGGATCGCATCCGCGCGAAATTCGCGCGCCAGCATTCCAGCGCCCGCTACCGCCTGCGACCCATCCTGCAGACGGATCGCCGCAGCGCCTGGGCCATCGAAGCGATGGACGAGAAGCCGCGCGGCTGACGACTAGAGAGCGCGCTGCGCGTCGCGGTCGAGGCGCCTCTTCAGCCAGAAAAATCCGACCGCCAGAAGCAGTGCACCGGCGAAGGTGAAGGCGACCGGCTGCAGGGCTGGAGGCCCGAGAGGGTTTTCGGTGTAGCCGGGAATCGAAATGCCGGCGGCGCCTGTCGCGAGAAACCAGCTCCAGCCGTTCCACAATGCGTGCAAGAGGATGCACAGCGGAAGCGAGCGCGTTCTCACGAAGAGCCATGCGAGGAGCAGCCCGACAAAGAAGGTCGGCACGGCCTGCCAGGGGTTCAGGTGCACCGCGGCAAAGAGCAGCGAAGAACCGAGGATCGCCTTTGACACCCCGTGGTTCGCGATCAGGCCGCGCAGGATCATCCCCCGAAATAGAAGCTCTTCGCCGACGGGAGCGACGACCAGCAGGACGACACCGGTCACCGGTCCCTCCCGAAGCAGGGACTGCAGGAACTCGGCGAGTTCACGGGGTACCGGCCACAGCCTCTGCACGGCATTGTCGAGATCCGAAAGCACGATCGACGCGCCGAGCACCAGCAGGAGAAGCGGAGCCAGCAGAGTCGGCGAAAAAAACTCGAAGCGAAACAGCGGAGTCACCAGCTCATCGCTCCGCCGCCAGCCGTATAACAGCACGAGAGCGACGGCCGTGGCGTTGATCGCCGCGATCCCGGCTGCCGAATCAGAAGGCGGCCCGGCGGCGCCAGCGACCGCATCCCAGCCGAGTGCCAGGGCGAACATCGCGAAGACGGTGGCGACGGTCAGGGCGAGGGCTTGCCAGGCGTTCGGAAAGTCGCGGCGCGTTCCCATCATCTGGCCGATTCTATACCCTGCTTTGTGCGTGCAGCCCCCCACCAGGCGTTTTTCGACCGGCGGACTGCCGCAAGCGGAGGGCGAAGGATGGCGGGCGGCGGCCCTCGAGGTCGATTCCTGATCGCCGGCACCGCGATTCTCTGGGCGATCGCGATCCCGGCTTTCTACGCGAGCGCGAGCAGCACCGCGGATGCGCGGCATCTCGCCGGCCTCTGGACCGCCCGGGGCGGCATCGCGTTCTTTCTCGTCGTCTTCAGTGCACGTCCGCTGACGGAATTCTGGCCGGGGCATGCGACCCGCTGGCTGCGCCGCCACCGCCGCGATCTCGGGCTCTGCTTCGCACTCACGATGGCGGTCCACCTCGTCCTGGTGCTCGCGGTTCCGCTGATCTGGCCAGAGGGGAGCGCCGAAGCGCCGGATCGCGTCACGCTGGTCGGGGGCGGGTTCGCCTACGCGCTGATCGCCGCGATGGCGCTCACCTCCTTTGATCGCACGACCCGGGCCCTGGGGCCCCGGGCCTGGAACCGACTCCACCGTACCGGCGCCTGGACCGTCTGGTTCGTCTTCGTCCAGACGACTGCTGGGGGCCTGCCCGACCAACCGGGCGTCTCGATCCTCACGACGGGTCTGCTGCTGGGGGCGGCACTGCTCCGCCTCGCCTCGTTCCTACGCGCGCGACGAAGTCGCTAGGCTTCGACTCCCAGTAGGAGGACGGAACCATGCAGCGATCGAGCCTCGTCGGGGTGATCTTCTCGCTCGTGGCAATGCTGGCAACGGCGGTCCACGCCCAGGAAGGCGGCGGCTGCGTCTTTGACCGCACGCTCCATCCCGAGGGCTTTAGCGTCTGTCGCGGCGGCGAACTCCAGCGCTGCGAGGAGGGCAGCTGGGCCGACATCGGCCTCTGCGACGACGAATCGCCCGCTCCGCCGCCGCAAATCCGGGGCGGCGACGTGCCGAGCGGCGATGAACCTTCGCCCCAGGGCGAAGCGCGCTAAAACGAACGCCCGGCTAGGCGTCTTTCGCCAGCGCTTCTCGGATCGCGCCCACCAACGCCTCGGGCTTCTCCTTCGGCGCGAAGCGCTCGAGGACTTCCCCGTCGCGCCCCACCAGGAACTTCGTGAAGTTCCACTTCACGCTGCGACTCCCCAGGATCCCCGGTGCCGCTTCCTTCAGCAGCGCAAACAGGGGATGGGTCCCCGGCCCGTTCACCTCGATCTTTCGATGCATCGGAAAGCGAACGCCATACTCGAGGTCGCAGAACGCGCCGATGGCTTCTTCGTCTTCGGGCTCCTGTCCTGCGAACTGATTGCAGGGGAAGCCGAGAATCACCAAGCCCTCGCCTTCGAGGTCCTCGTGGAGGGTCTCGAGCCCCCGGTACTGGGGCGTCAACCCGCAGCGACTCGCGGTGTTCACCACCAGAAGCACCTTGCCGCGGTACTTCTCCAGTCGAACTCGCTCGCCATCAATCGCGTCGACTTCGATGTCAAAGAGCGCATCGCTCATTTTCGTCCCTCCTCGGTTTCCGGTTTCGCCGCCCAGAATACCGGAACCGAAGCAGGCGAGCCGGGCGACGTCAGCGCGCTCCCATCGAGTCGTCGCCTAAGAGCGTCTGCTAACCTGCTCTTCGCCGACTCGCTCGGTCGCGAGGAGATGCCCGGACATCCATGCTTCCCGCACGGTCTCTCGGCACGCTTCTCGTCGCCCTCTCCTTCGCCGGATGCGGCAGCCCCGAACTCGCCTCTCGGCAAGAGCGGATCGTGCTGGTGGTGATCGACACGCTGCGCGCGGACCACGTTTCCCCCCACGCACCCAGGCGTCGCACGCCCCACTTCGCGCGCCTCGCCGAAAAGGGCCAGGTCTTCGAACGCGCGTCGGGTTCCTACTACCAGACCACCATGTCGATGGCCTCGCTTTTTACCGGGCGCACGCCGAGCCTCGAAGGCACCTCGCGCACGGCACCCCTTGCTTGGACCGGGAAAAATTGGTGCGGCCTGCGGCGCTTTGCCCGGGAAGGCCTCGACGATTCCTGTATCCCCGAGAGTCTGCCCACGCTCGCAGGGCGCCTTCGCGAAGCGGGGTATTGGACGGTAGGCGTCGTTACCAACACCCTGCTCTTCCAACCCCGCGGCTTCGAACGCGGCTTCGACGAGTGGGTCGAAGTCGGGCGCCTGGCTCCTGCCGTAGCGGTCCCGGGCTATCAGGTCGGACTGGCCAAGGATCGCAGCGCCGAACGCGCGAACGAAAATGTGGCGTGGCTTCTGGACCAGCGTCCGACCGACCACTTCTTCCTTTACGTCCACTACATGGAGGCCCATGACTACCTCGCTCACGGGATCTCCTATGCGCATGGCGTTCACCGCGCGGATGCCGCGTTGGGCGAGCTGCTCGGTCTTCTCGAAGCGCGCTCGCTACTCGAGGGCACGACCCTGTTCGTCGTCTCGGACCATGGAGAGCGACTCGAAGAAGAACACTTCACGAAGGGCGGCCCCCTCCACTACGGGAACCCCGCCTTCGAGGAAGTCCTCCACGTTCCCTTCCTCGTTTCTCCGCCCATCGCGGGCGTCGACGCCCAGGCTGCACTTCGCGGCGATGACGTGCACCGGTTGGTCCTAATGACCGGCGGCGTCACGCACCCCGGGCCGAAAGACCTCGAGGACGGCGAGCTTTTCACCTCCGAGCGCTACTACCAGACCTACCGCAAGGGCCGCTTCAAGAGCTACTGGCGACGACGCGACGGCCGGCACTTTCTCGTCGACCTCGAAGCCGACCCCGGCGAAAAAAACGACGCCGCTACCAGGCACCCCGAGGTCCTGGCCCGCCACGCGGAGCGCATGGCCGATCTCTCCCGCGATCTCGCGCTGCGGACGGCCGATGCCTCAGAGTTGAGCGACGACGACGCGAAAAGACTCGAAGCGCTCGGCTACGTCCTTCCAGACGCGCACGCACCCGAGTGATTCGCAGCGCGCTTCGGCCCTAGGAGTAGCCGCAGGCCTGGGAGAGCGGCCGCGTCGCCGCCAATACCTGGCGCTGCTCTTCGGCGGTGGTCGCCTCGATCCAGCCCAGGCTCGGCCGGATCTGCCCGTCGAAATCGAACCGTGTCACGTTGCCGAGCACGTGGTTCTTTTCGGGATAGACCACGGGAAGGCACATCGGCTGCGGCTCGACCTCGAGAAATCGGCACAACTGCGCCAGCGCCGCTTCCCCGTCGTCACAGAGATCCTCGTAACGCAGACGGAAATAGCCTTCGGGCCCGGTGTAGTGCTTGAGCCACTCGACGCGGCGGTGATAAGCGAGCCAGCGTCTGCCCGACGCGCGCGGGGTCACCGCCGGGTTCTGTTTCCGCTCAGAAAGGAAGTAGCCGCGCGGGTCGCGGATGAGGTGGATCACCCGGATCCGCGCTCGTTTGCCGAGCAGGCTCCGGAGCGCGAGCAGCGAGGTGAAGCTCTTTACGTTGTTCACGAAGATCCTGCTCTGCTGGAGTTCGCAAATCACCTCTCCAAAACGCAGGAAGGTCTCGAGGAACTCCGAACTCGCCCGCGGTGCCAGCTTCCAGACGCCGGGTCCGAGCGACAGCGAGAGTGCCGTGAGACTCCGCGCGACGACGCTATTGATGCGGTAGTCCTTCGAAACCTCGGGGTACGCCGGGATCATGAAGTCGCTGTGCGCAAAGCGGTCGGCGTCGAGTCGCCGGTGCACTTCTTGCCAGAACGAACAGTCTCGCACCCGGGCTTCGCAGCCGCAGCGCTGATTCGGGTAGAGCCTGCGGTGGGGAAGCGTATCCCCCAGGCTCGAGAGGTCGGGATGGTTATTGAGCAGCAGCGCCAGCAGCGTCGAGGAGTGATAGCTCGGCGCCATCACGAAATAGAGCGGAACTTCGCCCCCGACCAGATTCCCTCGAAGCGTCACGCGGCCTCCGTGCTCCCGGCGCCGGCGAGACCCGGGCGGAGTGGGAACGTATGAGCGCGTCTTGCCGAAGTCAAACCCATCGATGGCAGTCCGACGATTAGCCGTCTTCTGGTGACTTCTGCGTCCTGTAGTCGCCAAAAGGAGAATCCCGCTCGTCCAGGGCTTCTTTGAGTCCGTGCTCGGCGATCTGCTTCAAGAAGTCGGCGAGGGCCTGCTGGTGGGTCCCGAGCGCACAGAGTTCCGAACCGGCGCGGATGCCCGTGCGCAAGCCCATGATCTCCATCTGCCGGTGGACCACGCGCTTGTTCAACTGCACCAGGTCGGGCGGTACCCCAGCGATTCGCTCGGCGACGGCGACAACGCGGGCGTCGAGCTCGTCGGCGGGCCAGGCCTCGTTCGCCCAGCCCTTTTGGACCGCCTCGATCCCGTTGATCGAATCTCCCGTCAGCATCATTTGCATGGCTTGACGCATCCCCATGAACCAGGTGTGAAAGTGGTTGTCACCGACTCCGAAGCGCACCGCCGGGTATCCCATCTGCGCGTCCTGGGCCATGTAGATGAGGTCGCAACAGGTTGCGAGTTCGCTGCCGCCGGCGAGGCAGAAGCCGTGCACCTGGGCGATCACCGGCTTCGCCAGGTCCCAGATCGAAAGCCACCCCTCTGTAACGTGGCGCGGCCAATGCCCGTCGCCGTGGGCCGTGAACCAGGGCTCGTCCTGTCCGGCGTTCCCACCCCCGAGGTCATATCCGGCAGAGAAGCCCTTTCCGGCGCCGCGCACGATGGAAACCCTCACGTCGGGGTCGGCATCCGCTTCACGCAGCGCCTCGAGCAAGCCGCCGCGAAGCGCATGGTTGAGCGCGTTGCGCTTCTCGGGCCGATTCATCGTCAGCCGTCGGACGTGGGGTGCGGGGTCGTCCACGAGGACGATGGGTTCTGCCATTTCGATCTCTCCTCAGCTCCGGCTGCGCGGGAGCCCCAACGATTCCTGGGCAATGATGCTCTTCATGATCTCGCTCGTGCCACCGTAAATACTCGTCGCGGTGGAGAGGCGATAAGCGAATTCGACCGCCGCGGCGCCCGCATCGCCGCCCCCATGACGCCCGCGCAGGAGCGAATCGGGCGCACACAGATCCATGAGATCGGCCGCGTCGAGGATAAACCGATCCGACGAGAAGAGCTTCGCCATCGGGCCCATGGCAGAAGCCCGTTCCCCTTCCGCCGCCGCGAAGAGCGCCGCCCGGTGGAGGGCATCGGCGACTTCGGTGTGGATCGCCGCTCGGGCGAGGCGACGACGCACGCCCTGATCGGCGGTCGGCCGTGTGCCGTCTCGGCGCAAGGTCCGCGCCCAGTCGAGCGCCCCCTCCAAGAGCGCCCGCTGCTCGAGGACGACGCCCTTTCCGTGCTCGAGTTCGAGAGCGAGGTTCAAGACCTGCCAGCCGCCGTCGACTTCGCCCACCCGGTAGCGGTCCTCGACCTGCACGTTCTCGTAGTAGGTCGCGTTGGTACACTCGTCCGAGAGCGTCTCGAAGGGCCGCACCTCGATCCCCTCGCGATCAAGGGGCACGAGAAAGAGGGTGAGCCCGCGGTGCTTTGGCACTTCGGAGTCGGTGCGTGCAAGCAGGAAAACGTAGTCGCCGAGGTTCGCCCCACTCGTGAACATTTTCTGCCCGTCGATTCGCCAGGCTTCTCCCGTGAAGACGGCGCGTGTCTGGGCCGCGGCGATGTCCGAGCCCGAACCCGGCTCGCTGTAGCCGAGACTCGAGATCGCCTCGCCGCGCGCGAAGCGCGGCAGCACCTCGGCCTTGAGTTCCTCGCTCCCAAACTGCATGACGGCAGCGGCCACCATGCCGGTGGTATCGATCGGATGCCGCGTGCAGCCAAAATCGAAGAAAACCGCCGCCAGCGCCTCCATCTCGTAACGACTGCGCGCCTCACCACCAAAAACTTTCGGCCAGGCCGGGTACAGAAAACCCGCGGCCCCCAGAGCCTTCCAGAATTCGGGGTCGTAACCCTCCCAGGCATAGTGCCGCCGCGCATTGCGCAGGGGACTCCACTGCTTTTCGAAGAACGCGCGCGCGGCGGCCGCGTAGCGCTCTGCGGCCTCGCCGTAGCCAAAGTCGATCCCCACCTCGCCTTCGCGGTCGACATCGAACGCCGGCGTGTCGCCCCAGAGCGCTTCCGCCACCCGGTCGAGTTCGTCTTCCGGGTCTCCGGGCCACAGCGCCCAGGCTTTCGCCCGGCGGTGATAGAGCTGGATGTCTCCCTCGAGAGAGAGGCCCGATCCCCCGAAACTGTGAAGGGCGCGGGCAACCGCACGCGTTGCACTCGCGCTCGCCCAATGGAAGGCCATCGAAGCCAACGCCGCCGCCGAGGCGTCGCCCCGCGCGAGCGAGGCGGCCGCCTTCCACGAAAGCAGCCGCGCCCCCGCCACTTCGGTCGCAGAATCGGCCAGCGGATGCGCCACCCCCTGAAAGGAGCCGATCGGTCGCCCGAACTGTACGCGCTCCGAGGCGTAGCTTGCGGCCTGCTCGAGCGCCGCCCGAGCAAGCCCGGCGAGCGCCGCAGCGGTGGCGATCTTCCACTCGAGGCGCATGCCCTCGAAGGTCGCGACCGCGTCGGCGCCCCGGGCGAGAACCTCTGGGGCCGCATCGAAGCCGGAGCGCGGAGCGAGCGCCCCGCTTCCCAGGTTTGCCAGCGGTACAGGCTTCGCATTCGGGTCGCTGCGTTGCCGCAGCACCACGGCTTCGTCGTCCAGGCCTAGGACGGCATCGGCCACGGCGCCGCCCGACACCAGGGGATCGAGCGCCGCTCCGGCAGCTGCGAGATCGAGAACGATGAGCCGCTTCCCGGCGAGACCGCATTGGAGCCACTCGCGTGCATCCTCTCCGGGCAGACGCGCCAGCAGCGCCAACGCCAGCACTTCTTCCAGCAGCGGGACCGATGCCAGGCAGCGACCCGCCTGCTCGGCCACCAGCAACAGGTCCAGGAGCGTGCCGCCGCCCCCGCCCAACGCTTCCGGCACGCGCAGCCCGGGAACCCCGGCCCCCAGAAGCTTGTCGTGAAGCTTCGAGTCGAAACCCAGTGGCTCGGCTCCGCGGACACGCTCCGGCGTTGACTCTTCGGCGAAGAGTCGCGCGAAGGTCGAGCGGACGATTTCTTGTTCTTCCGTAAGCCGAAGCTGCATCGATTTGACCGGTGCATAGAGCATACCGCTCTGCCGAGGGGAGATCGCGGGGAAGTCCGACCCGTACCCTCGGCATCACGCTCCTTGGACCGGACGAACCCCGTGGACAACGTCGGGCGACGAGAGCAGACTGGCGGCGCGGGGCCGACCCGTCGTCCACTCGCGCAAGCACGCTGTTCCAACAGGGGGATCGATTCGATGCTGCCGTCTTCTGCTGCTAGACCGCGATCGCTGCGAATGCGTTCGCTCACCCTGCTCGCCTGCGCCTTCGGCCTGGCGATCTTCCACACCTCGGTGGCCGCGCGGAAGCCGGCGGCGCGGCGTCGCAATAAAGCGGATTCGACAACTCCCCCTGCTGGTGGTTCGGGTCGGGAACATCGGGGCCCGGATCCGACAGCGTGACGAAGAATTTGTTGAAATCGAGGCCGGCGCGGTTGGCCGTGAGCGTTCGGTATTGGAGCCCGAGGTAGTCGTACCAAAAATAGGGGTACCCCCCAGCCGTCGGGGATTCGCCGTAGAGGTAGAAGGCAATGGGGTCACCCCCTTCGGTCGTGAGCGGGACCCCTGGGAAATCTTCGCTGCTGCACGCGGCACTGTAATCGGCGGCGGTGCAGGGCGCGTCGCCGCGACGGTTGTTGCCGCCGAGGTAGCAGACGTCGTCGGTGGAGTTAACGCATTGTTGTGTCGTATAGGAACAGGTGAACCCCGCAACGCAGTCTGCCTGCGAAGTACAAGTAGGCGGCGGCGGGTCGGAGAGGCTCGGCGGCACAACCAGGAATAGAAAGCCGATCTACAGAGCGACCAGACCTCGGATCGTCATCTTGACCAACTCCTTTTTTCCGAACGCCACGCGGTTTCGCACGACGGGCGAAACCGCAGGAGTCATGTCCGGTGGATGCGCGCCACCACGCCCCAGGCCAACAGCCCGAGCGCCAACAACAGCCCGCACACCTGCCAGAAGGCTTCGGGATTGTGGTTCCCGGGAATGCCCGCGACGTTGATGCCGAGTAGCCCGGTGATGAAGCCCAGCGGCAGGAAGACCGTCGCCACCACGCCCAGGCGCAGGGTCGCGCGGTTCATGCGCTCGTTCTGGAGGCTCTGAATCTGCTCCTGCAACAGGTTGGCACGCTCGAGAGCGAACGAAATCGTTCGTTCCTGCCGGGTCATCGCCTCGGCGGCGGCGGTGAGTTCGTCACCGCTCCGGTGTTCCACGTGCAGCGCGCGGTCGGCAGCCGTCTCTTCCACGACCATCGAGAGCGAAGTGGCGTAGCGCCGGTCCCGGATCAGCCGCCGACGAATCTGGCCCAACTCGTCGATCGGAAGGTCTTCGGGGTCGCCAAAGACGACGTCCTCGAGGCGATCGATCCTTCCAGCGATCTGGTCGAGGCCACTTTCCATTCGGCCCGCGATTTCGAGTACCAGGAGCGCCAACAGGTGCCAGACCCGAACGGCGTCGTGGTGGTGCCGGCTCACGTGGTCATAGACCGAGTCGACCTCCGGCACGGCGCCGCGTCGCACGCACAGGACTCGGTCGGCCGCAACCAGTAGGGCGAGACGGGTATCGCTCTGGTCGGCGCCCTCGTCTCCGCCGCGGCCGGCGTAACAAACGAGCAGCAGGAGACCTTCCGCGACGGCGATGCGCCGGTTTCGCGAACCCGGCTTGCGGAGTCGTTCAACGGTTTCCGGCCCGAGGCCAAAATCCGTCGCCAGGCGTTCATCGTCGCCGACTTCGTCGAGGTCGAGATCGACGAACTCGGCGGTGGCGACCCCCACAGCACCAGCGCCGTTCCCCGCCAGTTGAACTCGCCGCATCCTGGATCTCCCTCGCAGCGACCGAACTCGCCGGGCCACTCAACCGTAAATAGAACGCTCCGAGTATGCATCGCTCGCGCGGGACGCTGCAAGCGCGGCGAGGAACTTTCGGGAATCGCAGTCGCAGGCTGCTAGGCTTTCCCCGCGCCCTTCTCCCTCTGCCCGCTCCGCGCGCGAGGTTCCGTTCTGGAGACCCGATGACCGCCTCGCCGCTCCCCGTCGATCCCGGGTTCGTTCTCGATCCGATGTCGGTCGAGTTCGACCGCGACCCGTACCCGATCCTCGCGCGATTGCGCGAGCACGCGCCGGTCTACTGGTGGCCGCAGGGTCGCGGCTGGTTTCTCACCCGGCATCGCGACGTGATGGCCGTCCTCAGTGACGAGGACACCTATTCTCCGAACGAAGACCACTGGGAGCACTACGAGGCGCCACCGCAGCTCGCCGACGATCACCCCGTCATGCGGATGCGCGACTCGAGCATCCTCTCGATGGAGGGCGCCCGGCACGCCCGTACTCGCAAGCTTGCGTTCGCGGCGCTTTCACGCCGCGCAGTGCGCAGTGTCGAGCCCCTGATGGAATCCCTCATCGAGGAGATTCTCGCGCCGCTCCGCAGTCGCGGGCACTGCGACTTCGTCCGCGACGTGGCCGCCGTCTACCCGGTGGGCGTCATCAGCCGTCTGCTCGGGATCCCCGCCGACAGCGAACGCGAGCGGCACTTCAAGGATCTCGCCGACAACGTCGTGGTGGCCTTCAACCCGATGACCGACGAGGCCACGAAGCTTCGCGCCTTCGACTTGATGGCCGGCTACCTCGAGGAGATCGGCGAGTGGATGGAGGAGAAGCGCCGCTCGCCCAGCGACGACCTGATGACCTACCTGGTCGAAGCCGAGGCCGACGGCGACCACTTCCACTCCGACGAAATCCTCTCGCTGATCTCAGCGCTGCTGGTGGCGGGGGCCGAGACCACAGCCAATTCGCTGAGCTTTGGCCTGCTCGAACTCTTGCGCCATCCCGACCAACTCGAACGCTACCGAGAGGATCCGAGCTGCCGGGAGAACGCCGCTTACGAGGTGGTGCGCTTTGAAATGCCCGGTCGCTTCCTGCGGCGCTATGCGAAACGCGACGCGCGGCTCGGCGACACCGAGATCCGGAAGGGCCAGGCGCTCTATCCCTCCATCGCCAGCGCCCAGCGCGACCCCGCACTCATCGCCGATGCCGACCGCTTCGACATCCTGCGCCGGCCCGCGGACCTCAGCGCCTTCGGCATCGGGCGACATTTCTGCATCGGCGCACAACTCGCACGCCTCGAACTCCAGATCGGGCTGGGGCACGTGCTCGAAACCCTCCCGAACCTCGAGCTTGCCTGCGGCTTCGACGAGGTCCCCTTCCGCAGAAACCCGGTGATCCGCGGCCCCGCCGCGCTGCCGATCCGCTTCACTGCGGCCGGTGCGGCGGACACGCGTTAGGCGATCAGGTCGCCCATCTTGCGCAGTGTCGCCACGGCATCGTCGGGGAGCACCGGCGGCTCCTTCCCGACGCTGTAGCAACCGAGAATCACTTCGGACGTGCGCTCGATGATCTCGACCATGTCCGCCGCGCGGCGCAGGCTGCGACCTGCCACCAGCAGCCCGTGGTTCACCATCAGGCAAGCCCACGAGTCGCTCATGGCCTCAAAGATGGCATCGGCAAGAGTCTGGGTGCCGGGCATGATGAAGGGCACACGGGGCAATTCGTCGAAGAAGGCGGCCTCGGTCGATATCGGCAAGAAGGGCAGCCCGGTGTTGGCGAGGATCGTTGCAAAGGGCGCGTGGGCGTGCACCACCGCCGCCGCCTCGCTTCGCGCGGCGTACACCGCACAGTGCATCAGCCGCTCGCTCGAGGGTGTGCCCTGCCCCGGGTCGAGGGGCTTTCCGGCAAGATCGAGGCGAACCAGCACCGAAGGGCTGAGATCCCCCTTGAAGAGTTGGCTCGGGGTGATCCAGATTTCGTCTTCGCCGGGAATTCGCGCGCTCACGTTGCCGCCGGTCGCGGTGATCACCTGCTGGGTATAGAGCTCGCTGACCACCCGGACGATCTCGGGCCGCAGGTCGTCCGCGGCGACGGGGGTCGCCGCCTCGCCGGTCGGCACGGCCAGCGCCGACAAGTCCCCCAGATCGCCCGCTTGGTTCCGCACTTGCTTCCAGATCCTCGAGAAATCGCGCTGCACTTCCTGCATCGTCATCGCCTTGGCGGCGTCCCCGGTGAAAGAGAGCTTACCCTCCATCGAAGCCTGCATCCCGTTTACGCGCCCGGTGAACATGCCGTCGAAGACGTCGGCGGTGAGTCGCAGTTCAACATCGGGTTCCTCTTCGGGCTCGCCCACCCCGCCACGCACCTTCGTCCGCAGCCTCAGCCAGACACCGAGGCCAACATCCGATAACCGAAACGCAACCAAGAGGTCGTGGTCCGCCGCGAAGGCGGCCAGGGCCTCGTCTCCCACGCAACCCGCAACGAAGGCCTCGAGCACCTGCTCGAGCTTCCGGATCAATTCTGCAGGCGCGTTGACCTCGGCCTCAGCCGTTCTCGACTTCGCACGTCTTTTGCCCCCCTGCTGGAGATCGGAGACCGAGGGCGGCGGCCGGTCGGCGAGCGCGGCGACGCGCAACGGGTCGGGCGCCGGGCGCTCGGCGCTCCAGTCGAAACCTTCGAGCACCTCGGGGTTCGCAATCGCCAGCGGGCGTTCGCCCCGCAGCAGGCGTGCGAGGTCTGCACCGACGATCCGCGCCTGGTGGCCCGCGACCTCATAGGTATTCCCACCGAGGTGCGGCGTGGTGATCACGTTCGGAAGTCGCAACAGCGGGTGGTCCGACCCGGGCGGCTCCTCCGCGAAGACGTCGAGTGCAGCTCCGGAAAGAGCTCCGCTTTCGAGCGCCTCGACCAGCGCATCTTCGTCGACCAGCGCCGCCCGCGCGGTATTGACCAGGAAGGCTCCCGGCTGCATGCGCGCGAGTTCGTCTCGGCCGAGGAGCCCACGGGTCGCATCGTTCACCGGCGCGTGAAGCGAGAGCACGTCGCTTTCCGCGAGCAGTCTCTCCATCGAGACCCATTCCGCCTCGTACAGAGCCGCCGCCTCGGCGTCGATCGCCGGGTCGAAGGCGAGCACCCGCGCGCCAAAAGCGTGAAGCCGCTTCGCCACCCGCGAGCCCACCGCACCGAGGCCCAGCAGCCCCACGCAGGCGCCCCCGAGTTCGCGTCCGCGGTACGCGCTGTAGGCCCGGCCCATGCGGCCGAGGTCCCCCGCTTCGTGTTCCTCGTGCAGGAAGGCGTTCGCCGGGAAGAGTTTCCGCAGGCCCGCGAGCACGAAGGCCACGCTGAGGTCGGCCACCGCTTCGGCATTGCGCCCCGGGGCCTCGAGCAGCGGGACGCCGTAGACGCTCGCGGCCTCCTGATCGATGTTCACCGAATCACCGCGACAACTCGCCACCACCCGCAGCGCCGGCAGTTTCGCGAAGGCAGCGGCCTCCACGACGTCGATTTCGGTGATGAAGACGTCGAAACCTGCGAGGGCTTCCACCAGGGCCTCGCCGGTGAGCAAGCGCATGGCGTCGCGGTAGCTCCGGTATTCGACGTCACCGAGTTCGCGAAGGCGTGCGAGACCGGCCTCGTCGAAATCCGCGGTCACGAGGATCCGCGGCCGGTGGGTCGGCTCGGCCAGAACGACTTCGCTACGGCTTCGCAGCAACGCGGGCAACATCACGTCTGCCGCCGCGCGATCGGCATCGGCGCGAGCGTCGCAAATCTTTCTCCAGGTGGGATAGAAATCTGCATAGAGCGCCACTTCTTTCGCCACCGTCTCGGTGGCAAAGCGTTCCACACTGGTCGCGGCCTCCGCGAGATCGACAAAGAGACCTGAACCCACGCCTGCGCAGAGCGCCGCGCCGAGTGCGCTCGAATCCGACGACGCGCCGAACTGCAACGGAACACCCAACACATTCGCCACCACCCGGCGCCAGGTCGCGGAGCCCGAGAGCCTTCCGGCGACCGCGACCTTCGTCGCAGGGCTCCCCAGGCACTCCGAGAGGTGTTCGAGATTCGCGCGAAGCGCATAGGCCGTCGCCTCGACGCCGGCCCGCGAAGCCAGCGCCGACTCCGGAAAGGCGGGGCCACCGAGCATCGAAGCCCAGGACAGGCTTGCGATCGGCAACTCGAGACGGCGGGCGTCCATCACTGGCGTCGAAAGCGTGGCCAGCCTGCCGCCGGCCCCGGCCTCGGCGCGACCGGCATCCGCCAGCAGTTTCGCCACGGGATCCCGCGCCTCGGCGTGGATCAACCCCGCAATAGACTCGATCAGGTGTCCGAGCGAACCGGCACTCGACTCGAGCACGAAGTGACCGGGGAGCACAAAGCGCTCGCACCAGAGGCTCGGATCGCAGACCGGGCCATCGGTCACGCGCTGCACCGGCGCCGTCGAGCCCGCCACCAGCCCCACCTCGCCGACACCCATCACGCCGACCGCCAGCAGCGCGAGCTGCGAATCGGCACCACCGATCACCACGGGGGTCCCGGCGGCGAGACCGAAATGTGTAGCCGCAGCGGTCTGCAGTCCCCCGACCGCAGTACCGCACTCTCTGATCGGAGGCAGCCAGCTGGCGGGAATGCCGAGTGCCTCTGAGCGTTCTTGATCCCAGGCCTGCTCATCCAGAGCGTAGAACCCCGTGGTGCTGGCCTGGGTGGGATCGGTCGCCATCTCGCCACACAGGCGATGGACGAGCCAGTCACTGGCAGAAAGCAGGGATGCGCCGCGTTCCCAGAGTTCCGGGTGCGCGGTCTGCAGCCAACGGAGCCTGGAAGCCGCCAGTACCGAAGAAGGCCAGTGACCCACGCGCAGTGCCGTGGACTCGGCGTCGTCCTCGAGGGCCATCGCGATCGCTGTGCCCGCGGCACGCCCGTCGCGATTCGAACCGGAGTAGAGAACCTTGCCCCCGGCATCCTGCAGGATGCAGGCGAAGCGCATCCCGGAGACCGCCAGCGCCGCCACTTCGCTCGAGGCAATTCCGGCCGCGGCCATGGTCTCGCGCGAAGCGGCTCCGAGTCGCTCCCAGGCCGTGGCGAGATCGAGATCGACCCCGATGCCGCCGCCTTCGGCGGCCGTCCGGTGTGCCCAACTGCGTCGGGCGCAGACGACGCGTCCGCTGTCGGCGTCGAGCAGCAGAGCACGCCCCCCGCCCCCGCCGAAGTCGAGGCCGAGGAGCCAGCTCACGAGGCGCCCGCTCTCGTAACCGGCCCCGGCTCGAAGACCACGGGCAGCGAGAGCGGCGAACGGAACACCATGCCGGTGATGTGGATGTCGTCGGCCTCGGGATCGAGGCGCATCCCCGGCAGGCGCTCGAAGAGCGCCTCGAGCAACACCCGCGTCTCCATGCGCGCGAGATGCATGCCCAGGCACAGGTGCGAGCCGAAGGCGAAGCCCATGTGGGGAACGGTGTGCTCGCGCTGGATGTCGAAGCGCTCGGGGTCTTCGAAGGCACGCTCGTCGCGGTTCGCAGAACCGAGGTTCACCGCCACCGAGGCCCCCTTCGGAATCGCAACACCATCCACCTTGGTGTCGCAGGTGGCCGTGCGCATGATGGTGAGCAGCGGGCCCTCCCAGCGAATGCCTTCCTCGATCGCCTGCGGCATCAGGGACGGGTCCTCACGCAGCGCTTCGAGCTGCGCCGGGTTCGAGAGCAGGCCGAAGAGCAGGTTGCTCGAGGAGCGGTAGGTAGTTTCCGCACCCGCGGGAGCCAACAGTCGAAGGAAGGCGAAGATCTGCTCGTCGTCGAGCTTCACGCCATCGACCTCGGCGGCGGCCAGCACACTGATCAGGTCCGCACCCGGATTCACCCGGCGCTCCTCGACCAGCGGCCGAAACATTTCCCCGAGCTGCTGCGAGGCCGCCTTCCCCTGCTCGAAATTGAAGCTGACGCTGATCAACTCGACCGCTAGCCGATGGAAGTCCGCGTGTTGCGACTCGGGGATGCCGATCATGCCGGCGATGACTTCGACCGGGAAGGGAAAGCACAGGCCCCTCACCAGATCGCCGCGACCGCTCTCGACAAAGGCGTCGATGTAGCGATCGATGGCGGGGCGCACCAGGTCGCGCTCCCAACGAATCAGCGCCGCGCGCGTGAAGGCCCGGTTGAGCAGCCTTCGGTGACCCGTGTGTTCGGCACCATCCATCTCGAGGATCGAGTGGCCCATCACCAGCCCCATGCTCTGGGCGTAGCCGCGAGAGGTGAAGCGCTCGGCGTCGGTCAGCACCTCCTTCACCGCGGCGTAGGAAACCGCCAGAAAAACCTGGCCGCCCAGCGCCTGCAGCAGCGGCGAAGCGGTCGCTGCGCCCGCCTTCCCCTGCGGCATTTCGATGCGGTGCACACCCGCGTTGCGTCGCATTTCGGCGAAGAGCGGATAGGGGTCGCGCACGTTTCCCTGCCCGCTGGCGGCGTTGAAAGCGTCGAAGGGATCCTCGATCCCCCGGGCAGCGGCGGCGCCGATATTTGCAGTGGGGGAAGCGGGGGGAGGCGAGGTCAAGGGAGACTCCTTCGTCAGCCTGAGCCGGGATCCGAGACGCCGAGCAGGCGGCGGGTGATCCCGAGAACCTCGCGGCGATGGGCTGCGAGATGTTGGGGATCGCGGGGGTTGAACTCCGACACCAGCACGGGCATGGCGGCAGCGAAGAAAATAGTGGCCCCTGCGACGGTGCTCGCCACATGCGCCGGGTCGATGGCCGATCCCTCCGCCAACGCATCCCCGGGCAAACCCTCGCGCAAGATCTCCTCGATGGTCTCGACGATCGGCCTTGTGAGGGGAACCAGACGCGCGGGGCGGTCCGGGGCGGCATCGGCCACCTCGCGCAAGAGCAGCCGTGCCATCGTCGGGCGCTCGTTCAAGAAGTCGATCCAACTCGAAACCGCATCCTCTGCGCGCTGCACCAGGGGGTGTGGGCCGCGCAGGATCGGTTCGATGCGCGCCAGCAGGTCGCCCAGCAGTTCGCCGAGTACGGCCTCGTAGAGTTCGTTCTTGTCGCGGTAGTAGTGGACGATCGAAGCGCGACGGATGCCGACGCGCTCGGCCACATCTTCGAGGCGGGCCGCCGCGAAGCCGAGGTGGGCGAAGACATCTTCGGCGGCATCCAGGATCGCACGCCGGGTCTGCTCGCCGCGCTGGGAGTGCGTGGGCTTCGGGCGCTGGGGGATCGTGACTGACGCCTCGGCCATGCCAATAGCCTACCTGCGCGCAGGCAGGTAAACAAGCTGTTTTATTTCTACTAGTTGGGGATTCGGCCCCCGGCACCGAAGCTAGTGGGCCTCGGGCTCCGGGTGGCAGGCCTGCTCCAGCACCGCAACGAAGTCCGCTGCGATCTGGGCCCGGTCGTAGTGCTGGGCGACAAAGCGACGCGCCGCTTCGCCCCCTCGCTTCGCAGCCTCGGGGTCGCGCAGCAATTCGGTCATGGCGGCCTCCAGAGCCTCGGCGTTTCCGGGCTCACAGACGATTCCACCGCCGGCCCGCTCGAGCGTCGCGGCCCCCTCCCCCGCCGCCGAGTAAAGCACCGGCCGACCGCTGGCCATCGACTCGTAGAGTTTCGAGGGCACGGTGCTGATGTCCTTGCGCGGACGCAGCGTGACGAGCACCGCGTACGACTGGCGCAACAGGGCGAAGACCGCGCTGCGGTCCTGGCGCGGTACGAAGACCACGCGATCGAGCCCCTGCTTGCGCGCCGACTCGCGCAGGTCCGCCTCGCGCGGTCCCTCGCCCACGATGACAAATTGCGAGCAAGCGTAGAACGCGGGCTGGCGCTCACGCATCAATGCCGCGGCCTCGAGGATGATCTCCAGGCCCTGTGGCGAGTTGAGGATCCCGGCGTAAACAAACCAGTTCGCGTCGGCCTCGAGGGCGGCGAAGGCTTCGGGGAGCGCCCCCGCGGCATCGCGATCGAAGGCCGCGACGTCGACGCCATTGGGCAGCACGGCCACCTTCTCGCCGGGCACGCCCATTTCGATCAGACGCAAACGCCCGCCCTCGGTGACTGCACTGATGCGCGTGGCGCGCCGGTACAGAAAGCGCACCAGGCCTTCGAAAACACGGATCAACAGCGGGTTGGTGAGGCGCCCACTCTGTACGATGGCCTCGGGCCAGATATCGCGGATGTCGAGTACAAAGGGCACCCGACGCCGCCAGGCACCGAGCAGCGCCGGCAGGCCCACGCTCGGCGGGGGCGAGGTACCGATCACCACGTCGTAGCGCAGGCGACCGAAGAGCAGGTAAAGCGACGACGAAAGCAGGAACGTCGCGTAGGCGAGCCCGCGGCCAAAGCCTCGCCTCTTTGATGTGAACGTCCAGCAGCGGTGAACCTCGGCGCCCGCGCGTTCCTCGCGCAAGAACACGCGACTCCGGTAGCCCTCGTGGATCGTGCCGCCGGGGAAGTGCGGCATCCCGGTGACCACCACCACCTCGAAACCCTGGGCGGTCCAGTGCTTCGCAAAGTCGAAGAAGCGTCCAGCGGGTGCCCCCATGTCCGGGGGGAAATACTGCGTGACGACCAGAATGCGCACTAGGCGGAAGCTCCGCCGTCGAGTCCGCTGTCGACTTCGATCAACTGGATCGGCGCGCACGGAAAGACCAGTGCGTGAGCGTCCGGAAAGCGCACCGCGAGATCCGCCCGCAGGGCATCCCACTCGCGGTAGAGCCCCCCGTGCGGAAATTTCTGGCGAAAGCCCCAGGCCGGAAAATCGCGCGAAAAGAGCAACGGGTCCGCGTTGGGCGGCGGCTCGCGCAGGCCGCGTGCGCCGGGCCACCTGCCTTCGGCCGCGGCGAAGGCCGGGTACGGCCGCGCCGAGAGCGTGAAGTAGGCGAGACGCGCCACCAGTTCGGGCCGCGGAAACCCGCGCAATAGCGACCGTGCGAAGGTTGAGAGTCGACGCGGCGATGCCAACACGCCCGGTAGACCGCGCAGCAGGCGACGTGGCTCGAAGCCCGATCCCATTCCCATGCCGTGATAGAAGATGCCGTCCGAAGCCGCGCTCACCAACACGGTGCAGCGCGGATTGAGTTTCCCCGCGAGATTCATGCTCTTCCCTGACTGGATCGGGTCGGTGTCGAGTGGATAGGCGTCGACCACGACCACGTCGGCGCGGGCTTGCTCGGCGGAGAGGCGAGTGCGCCCGACGGCGCCGGCCTGCTTTGCGGCGGCGCGCCAGGCTTCCACCGGGTCGCCGGCAAAGAGCCCCGCCAGTTGACGCTCGGCGTTCACCACGGCGCACACCACCCAGTCCAGGCCCACCTCGCGCGCCACCCGTTCGGACCAGCTGCGCCGATCGAGACCGGCCGCGGCTTCGATCTGTCCAGCGCGACGCGGCGGCAACGCGCCGTGGAAGTGGGCAATGGTGGCGTGCCCCGCCAGTCCGGGCACCAGCATCTTCGCACCACCGCCAAAGCCCGTCTCGTTGTGCGGGATGACGCCACCGACACAGATCCGCAGATCGGCGTCGAGGTAGTGCGCGTTCAGATCCACCGGACCGCCCGCGATCCAACCGACCCGCCGAATCGAAGGATCGAAGAAGTCGTGGATCAAGACCTCATAGCGAGCGATCACCTCGGCCCCGATCTTGCGCTCGAGTTCCGAGGCGGAAGGCGGCCGATGAGACGCCGTCCCCACCAGGATCTTCACCCGCTCCGGGCCGAGCCCCGCCGCCTCGAGCTGGCGCAGAAGGGGGGGCAGGATCCGGTGCGCCGGCGTGGGGCGCGTCAGATCATCCACCGCCACGACCGCGCGCTCGCGACCGCGGCACAGTTCTCGGAGCCCCGCGGCCCCGTGTGGGCTCGCGAGAGCGCTCTCGATCTCGGAATCCGAGATCTCCGGAGCGCCTTGCGGCGGACACACCTCCACCCGCCACCCCGGCGGAAAATCGAGCCGCAGGCGGGCCTCGTCGTACCAGGAGCCGAAAGGCACCTGAACCGTCGGTGTCTCGCCGGACGCCTCGACCACGTGCGACCTACCCCCCAACCCGTTCCGCGCCGTCCCACTGTAGGCGCCCGCAAAGCATCGGCAACGTGTCGACTTTCACTCGAGGCTCGCCGCGTCATCTCTGGGCGGGTCGGCGCGCCCAAATGAGACAAAATCCCCGCGGGATTGTACGGGTCTTTTTCCACGCAACTCCGACGCATTCGCAACTTCCCCCGGAGGAGCCCGAAAACTTTGAATTCTCTAATAAAACACTATTCTATTCCTATGGCCCACCTATGGATCTAGGTGTGGCCCACTCAAAGGGGGGTGAAAAGATGATCCAGAACGTACGGGTGTGGCTCAGAGAAGTCACAGAACTTGGGTTGCTCCTGGTGGCACTGTCCGTGGTGCTCCAGATCCTATTCGGCGCGTCGGTTCCGTTCGTCGGCGGCGACGTCGTGGGCAACATCACAGGCCTGATCGCAACGCTGGGCCAGAACGGGTTGGTGGGCTTGATCGCCATCGCGGTCATCCTCTACCTGTTCCAGCGACGACCGGCTGCCTGACCGAGTTCGATTGATGGCGACCCCGCCTCCGCGCTCCGGCCCGGGGGCGGGGTCTTTTTTTTGGGGGCTTGTGCCCACCCGGGCCCACCCGGGCCGTTTCCGGCCCACTCGCTGACGGCACCGGCCCTCCCCTGAGGCTCAGCCTGAAGCCGGTTCCTCCCAGGAGTCGCCGCGAAAGGCCTCGAGTTCAGCGCACTCGGCGTCGCCCACCGGCCCGCGCCGGATCTGCGCCAGCCTCTCGAGGCTGGCCTCGAGGGAGAGACCGCGAGTCATACGCCGAGTCTACTTCGCGGGGAGACCTCTCGCGTCCAGCGTGAACCCGTCCGCGTGGGAGCTCACCGATTGGCGCCGCTGGCATGCGTCTCGAGCACTTGCGAGAATCCGCCGCACGCAACCATTTCTTTCCCCGTGCCCTCCCGAAGGACCCTTCGACGAAACTCTTTATCTTCATGGTGGCCCCCAACCCGACGCGGGTGCGGCTGGTGCTGGCCGAGAAGCGCGCCGCCGGTGCGGTGATCGACCTGCCCGAAGTCACGGTGAACCTGCTCGAAGGCGAACAGCGAAAACCCGAACACCTGGCTCGCAACCCGCGCGGCAAGCTGCCGGTTCTCGAACTCGACGACGGTTCCTACCTGACCGAATCGACCGCCATCATCGAATACCTCGAGGAGCGCTTCCCCGAGGTACCCATGCTCGGCAGCAATGCCGAGGAGCGTGCCCGCAACCGCGAACTCGAGCGCCTCGCCGACGCGGGGGTGCTGCTGCCGGTGGCCCACATCGTCCACGCCACGAACTCGCCGGTCGGCATCTCGCCTAACCCCGGCGCCGCCGAGTTCGCCCGCATCCAGCTTCCCGAAGTGCTCGCGATGCTCGAAGAAAAACTCGCCGACGGCCGCCCCTTCCTCGGCGGAGAGCGGCCAATGGTCGCCGACTGCACGCTGGCCGCTGCCTTCCAGTTCGCGCGCTTCCGCGAAATAGACCTGTCACTGCCCCCGCACCTCGCGCGTTGGGACCACGACTACCGCGAGCGCGAGCCCGCCCGCGCGGTACTCGCCTTCTAACCAGCGTGCCGTACAGCCTGCGCGCCGAAGGGATGGACTTTCTCGAAGCCGCGCCCCTGCGCGTGGTGGTCGAAGCCCGCATTGCAGCCCCCCCCGCTGCGGTCTGGCCGTGGATCGCCGAGGCCGCCACCTGGCACGAATGGTTTCCGGGCGTGACGCACGCCGAGTACCCCGCGGCCACGCCGCCCTACGGTGTCGGCACCCGGCGCCGCGCCCTGGTGTCTGGGACCCGCTACGAAGAGGTGATCTGCGCCTGGGAGGCCGAGCGCCTGCTGGCCTACACCATCACCGAGATGTCGCTGCCGTTGGCGCGGGCCCAGGTCGAAGCCACCGAACTCTTCGCCGAAGCCGACACAACCCGCGCCCGCTGGACCCTCGCCGCCGAACCGCGCACCGCCTTCAAGCTGGCGGCACCGGCGCTTCCGGCCATCCTCGGACGGCTCTGGAAACGGGCCGCGGCGAACCTCGAGAAACGAATCGTCGAGGAGAGTGCCGACCGCCGTTAGCGCGAGTAGGAGGTCAGCGCGGTCGCGAGATCGCCGGGCACACGCTCGACCTTCTCGAGGGACGCGACCGCTTCCCACCAGGGGGCGGCCTCCCCTTCCCCGCCGACCAGGATCACGTGCTTCGCGCGCTCGGCGAAGTGCTGGGCGTAGTCGGGAGGCCGCGGATCGTGCTCGGCCATCTCGATTCGCGGATCGGGCCCTCTGGCTGCGTCGCCAAGGGCTCGCTTCATGGGCGCCCGAAAGCTTTTCTCGAAACGCTGGGAGCGATCCTCGGGCGGCGGTGCGCCCCCACCGCCGGCGAGTCCCCGACCACCCGCCAAGAGAGCTGCGCGCACGCACTCGGGGCGACCGCCCGCGAGCAGCAATGCCGCGTACGCACCCACCCCCTCGCCTGCAAGCACCACCGGCTCGTTCGATTCGCGGGCGATCTCCGCCAGCGCGATGTCGGCATCGGCCGCGAAGAGTTCCGGCGAATAGACGCCGCCCTCGCGCCAGGCCGAACGCCCATGGCCCGAAAAGTCGAGGCCGAAGACAGGCCCCGACCAACCCGGAGCGACGCCGCGAAGCGACGCCGCGTCCGACCACAGCGCGTGAAGCAGGAGCAGCGGAGGGCCCACCCGATCCCGCCAGGAATGAAGCGCGAGTCGGGTGGTGGCATGCCGAATCTCGAGCGGGGCGCTTTCGCGAGCCGCACTCATCGCGGCAGCCAATCCAGAATCACGCGAGCCGTGGCCTCGGGCTCTTCCATGTGCATGAAGTGTCCGGCGCCCTCGATGGTGGCGCGCTCGACGCTGCGAAGATTCTTGAAGCGCTCTTCCAGCACCGAGTCTGGCAGGGGGCCCCAGGTATCGGGCTCGCCGCCGATGATCGCCAGCATCGGTGCCTTCAGCAGCGGCCAATCGAGGGTCACCCAGTCCGGGCGCCAGGGACCAAAGCCGCGCCCCGCCGCCGGGTCGGCCTTCCACACGAAGCCGCCCTCGACTTCGCGGGCGCCAAGCCCGACAAAGTGGCGCAGCCACGGTTTTGAGAGTCGCGGATTCTGCTCGCTGCGGCGCTCCACGAGATCCTCGAAAAGCGGCCGGGGTCGCCACACCGATTCTTCGGCAGGGCGTCTGCGTTTATCGAGAAAGGCCTCGAAGCGTTCGGGCACGCTGCGGTCGTCGTTCCAGGGCCCCGGCATCTCGAAGCCCGCGGGCGGCGGACCGAAGCCGTCCAGGTTGACGAGTTGGCGCACGCACTCGGGTGCGTAGATCGCCGCATCAGTGACCATGGCGCCGCCGCGGCTATGCCCCAGCAGGTGCGACGGGCGCCCCACCCACTCGAGCACACCGATCAGGTCTACTACGTCGAGCGGCCACAGGTAGGCGTCGGCCCAGGCCGAATCGCCGTGGCCACGAGACGTCACCGAAACCAGCCGGAAGTGCTCGGCGAGGAGCGGAGCGATGGCATCGAAGCCGCGGCCGTGGTCGAACATGCCGTGGGAAAGAACGATGGGCGTGGCCTCGGGGTCGCCCCATTCGTGGATGCGAAGGCGCACGCCGTGGGGCGAGAGGTCGTGTTCGCGCTCGGGAGCGCAATGCTGCCAGGGGCTGGGTTCCATCGCGGCGGGACTCTAGCGGGCCGAATCCAAAACACCCGCGGATTTCAACCCCGAACGCGCTGATTCGCCGGATCAAAGAGTGGACGCAGCTGAAGTCGCGCCGGGAAGCGCTCACCCGCTACTTCAATGGCGAAGCGGTCGTCGCGCAGCCAGCCCGCATCGACGACGCCCTCTTCGCGGGCGACGTAGCCAAGGCCGATGGCGCAGTCGAGGGTGTGTCCGTAGCCGCCACTGGTGAGCCAACCCACGGCTTCGCCGTCGCGGAGCAATGTTTCGCGCCCGAGCAGGCGCAACTCCTGCGGAAGCGCGGCGCTCACCACCGCAAGGCGCCTCGAGAGCCCGGCTGCGCGCTGCCGCAGCAGAGCCTCCCGGCCGAGGAAGCCGCGCTCGGTGTCGAGCTTCGTTGCGAATCCGAGTCCCGCCTCGAGCGGGGTATCGCGTGGCGTCACATCACTACCCCACGCACGGTAGGCCTTCTCGAGGCGCAGGCTCTCGATCGCTCGATAGCCCGCGTTGATCAATCCCCTCGACCTGCCCGACCGCATCAAACGGTCGTAGATCGCGCCCGCCACCTCCACCGGGCAGTGGAGTTCGAAACCCAGCTCGCCGACGTAGGTGATGCGTTGCGCACGAACCGAATGTCCGGCGATCCCTACCTCGCGCCATCCAAGGAAGGGAAGCGCGGCATCCGAAACGTCTTCCTCGCAACAGTCGGCGAGAATCTCGCGCGAACGCGGCCCCATCAGTGCCAGCACCGCGCCTGCGTAGCTGACGTCGCGCACGTCGACATCCCAGTCGGGATGGTCCCGAAAGCGCGCGCGCAGCCAGGCGAGGTCGCGGGTGGCAGAGCCTGTCCCGGTGGTGATCGCGAAGCGATCGGCCGCGAGGCGCGACACCGTAAAATCGGCCTCGATCCCGCCGCGTTCGTTCAGACACTGGGTGTAGGTGAGCTTGCCCGGAGGCGTTACGAGATCGCCGGCGCAGACGAAATCGAGGGCTCGCTCCGCGTCGGGGCCCTCGACCTCGAATTTAGCGAAGGAACTCTCGTCGAAGAGCGCCGCCGCCTCGCGCGTGGCACGGTGCTCCGTGGCCACACACTCCCACCAATCCGGTCGGCCGAAAGTCTCGTCGTCTTGCGGGATCTCACCCGCACCGGCGAACCAGTTGGGGCGCTCCCAGCCCAGCTTCTCGCCGAAGCACGCTCCCGCCCCCTGCAATCGATCGTAAAGCGGCGAACGCCGGAAGCGACGTGCACTCGCATGTTCCTCCCCCGGCCAGGCAATGGTGTAGTGCTTTGCGTAAAGCTCGAGGGTGCGGCTCTCGATCCATTCGCGCTTCGCGTGGGGTGGCCCAAAACGGCGAATGTCCACTGGCCAGAGATCGTCCGTCGGCCCACCCGCCTCGATCCACTCCGCCAACATGCGGCCCGCGCCCCCGCCTGCGGCGATGCCAAACGCATTGAAACCGGCGCCGACGAAGAACCCACGGCACTCGGGCGCCTCGCCGAGGATGAAGTGCCCATCCGGTGTGAACGCCTCGGCCCCGTTCAGGAGTTGGCGAATCCCCACGTCGGCCAGTGCCGGCACGCGCCCCTGTGCCAGCTTTGAAGTGGCTTCGAAGTGCTCAAAATCCGAATCGAGGAGTTCAAAGGCTTCGGGGGTGCTGCGCTGCGGGCTACACGGGATGGGGTTCGGTTCGTAGCCCCCCATGATCAGGCCCCCGGCCTCTTCCTTGTAATAGGTAAGGCGGTCGGGGTCGCGCAGCGTTGGAAGGTCCGGCGTCACTCCCGCAATCGGTTGGGTGATCAGGAACTGGTGCTGGACGGGAACCACCGGTACCGAAACTCCCGCGAGCTCCCCGAATTCCCGCGCCCAGCGGCCAGCACAATTGACGACGATTTCGCAGGCAATGCTTCCGCGGCTGGTTTCGACCCCGGCGACGCGGCCTTGCCGGAGGACCACCGCGCACACGTCGACGTCCTGGATGATCCGCGCACCCGCCTGCCGCGCCCCGCGCGCCAGCGCCTGGGTGATATCCGAGGGGCTTGCCGAACCGTCACTCGGCACGAAAGCGGCGCCCACCAGATCGTGGATCTCGATCAGCGGCCAGAGATCACGGGCTTCCCCGGGCGAAATCATCTGCATCTCGAGACCGAAGCTGCGCGCCGTTGTGGCCTGGCGCCGCAACTCCTGGAGACGGTCGGCGCTACACGCCAAACGCAGGCCCCCGCAGCGCTTCCAGCCCGTGGCCAAACCGGTCTCCGCCTCGAGTGATTCGTAGAGCGCCACCGAATGCCCCAACAGTCGGGTGATCGAAGCCGAGGTCCGCAGCTGCCCCACGAGCCCTGCCGCGTGGAAGGTGCTCCCGCTGGTGAGGCGATGCCGTTCGAGCAGGACGACTTCGATGCCGCGCTTCGCCAGGTGGTACGCCACTGAGCAGCCGACGATGCCGCCGCCCACCACGACGACTCGCGCCTGATCGGGAAATGCGTTTTCGCCCGCGCTCGTCACGCTTCGAGTTTTGCAAGGGCGCGCGCCAGACGCTCGAAACCCTGTGCCGTGTAGGCCTGATAATCGAAATCGAGGGTCGAGTGCGTCTCGGAGACCGCGCTCCACAGGGCTTCACGCAACAGCGCCGCACACTTCATGGCGGCGAAGCCGCGCCGCACCTCGAGGGCGCCGGCCTCTTCTCCGAAATAGCCGCGCAGCAGACGCTCTTCCCGCTCGCTGTCGAACTCGTTGTTGGCAGCAAGTCCCGCGAGGTCAAAGTAGGGTGAACTCCAGCCCGCGTAATCCCAATCGACCAGCCAGAGGCGATCGCCGTCGTCGATGAAGTTGGCGGCCAGCAGATCGTTGTGGCCGAAGACGATCCCACGCTCAGGGATCTGCACTTCGAGCTCCTGGACAGTGGCTCGCCATTTCGGACACTCGGTCGCCCGTGGGTGCCGATCACGCTCGAGGGTGTGCAGGTAGCTGCGGATCACGTGAAAGACGGGAAACGCCAGCGTCGGGCCTTCGAGATGGTCGCGAAGATCACGGTGGCAACGGAGCACCAGCGCCAACGCGCGATCGAGTTGCTCGGGGTCCGTCAGCGCCGCGGCGTCGAGGGTGGCTCCCTCGATGAAGCGAAGCACCAGCGCTCCCGGTTCGGAGTGCACCACCGCGGGCGAGATACCCGCCGCCGCCGCCGCGCGGGACGCAGCGACTTCATTGAAGCGCATCACTCCGTGGATCGGGATGTCTTCGCCGATCCGAACGAAGTAGCGCTCACCGCGATCTTCCACCACGAAGTTCGCGTTGGTGATGCCCCCCTCGATCGGCGTGGGGTCAACGTTGCCCCGAAAACATTCGAGACCTGCGGCGCGCTCGCGCGGGCTCTGGCTCATCACTCGCTTCGTAGCCTCCCGGATCGACGCGGATTCTCGACCCAATCCGATCGCGTAGCAAGGCCCGTCCTGCGGGATACGACCCGCAGCCCACGATTCCGCGGTCGCGAAAGCGGTCGCCTACGCCGCTCCGATAAATGGGCTGAGGGCCGCTGAGCCCGCCTCATACCCTTCGAGGCGGCCGGGAGCGTCGATGGCCCGGCCTGCGACGCCGGCGGCCTCTGCGAAGCCGATGCAGAGGACGGCTGCGGTCTCGACGCCAGCCTCGACAACTGCGGCGGCTACGACTGGTACCTGAAGCGCACCCAATAGCCCGGCGCGGAGCCGCCAGAACCGGGAGCGAACCCGGAACACGGACGTCGTTGGTTTCCGACGGTGCTGCGGGTTCGTCTATGCTGGGCGCGATGGAAATCACCAGCGATCTCTCGGCCGGAGGCGAAGGCGTCTTCCACCACCGCTCGGCCAACCCCTTCGAGTTCTTCCACATCCTTACCGAAGGCGATTCCCTCGAAGAGCAGACCGTCTTTGGAACCCTGCTCCTGCCCGAGAAGCCCGCTTCCGAGCCGATGCCCGTGATCGTCGCCTGTCACGGCAGCCTCGATTGGCGCCCGCACCACCAGGAGTACATCGCGCGCTTCCTCGAACAGGGAATCGCGGTGTGGCGCGTGCACAGCTTCGAGCCGCGCGGGGTGACGAGCATCGTCGAGGACCAGATGCAGGTGACGATGGCAATGCTGCTCTGCGACGCCTTCGGCGCCCTGCGCCTGCTCCAGAGCCATCCGCAGATCGACGGCGAGCGCGTCGGCGTGACCGGCTGGAGCCTCGGCGGGAGCGTCGCGCTCTACTCCGCCTGGGAACCGCTGGCCGAAGCGCTGGCACCCGGCGGCGAACGCTTCGCAGCCCACCTGCCGATCTATCCGGCGGCCCACATCGTGCCGCTCGAAAAAAGCTGGTCGAAGGCACCGATTCGCAACCTGATCGGCGCCGACGACGACTACACCCCGGCACACTTCGTCGAAGACTTCGTTGCGGACCTCGCGCCCCGGGGCGTCAACATCGACGCGGTGATCTACCCCGACGCCCACCACTCGTACGATTCAATTGAACCCGTCGAGTACCTCCCCGGCGCGGTCACCGCCGGTCACCGGACGATCCAGATGGAGGCCGACGGCACGATGTGGGTGGAGGGGCGCGACGGCGTGCGATTCCCGATGCACCAACCCGAGCACCGTCAGCAGGCGATCCGCAATCGCAAGAGCCTCGGCGGGCACATCGGACGCAACTGGGCGGCCCGCCGCCAGAGCTTCGCCGACGCCGAGGCCTTCTTCGCCGAGCACCTGCTCGACGCGTAGCGCTACTCGCTCGCGCCGTAAAGCACCGGGCTCCCGTGCCAGCCCTCGAAGCGCCGCTCCCAGTAGCGGTTGTGCAGCGCCGTCGCGACGGGCCCCGGAGCGTCGCGCCCGCCCACCGGCTGTCCGTCGAGTCGCCGTACCGGCATGATGCTGCCGGCCGTGGTGCTGAGAAAGATCTCCTCCACGCTGACCAATTCGTCGGCGTGGATGCGCGTGTACTTCGCACCGAAACCGAGTTCGGCGCAGAGCTCGACGACGCTGCGCCCGGTAATCCCCTCGAGGCATCCAGCGTCGGGCGTGCGACACTCGCCATCCACCACCACAAAGACATTGGCTCCGGTGGCCTCGGCAAGATGGCCGGAGTCATCGCAGAGCAAGGCCCAGTCGCCCCCGCGCGCCCCGGCCTCGAAGAGCGCCATCTGCATGTCGAGCCAATGGAAGTTCTTGGCGGTGGGGTCGACCGCCCGTGGCGAGATCCGCACCCTCTCCCGCGAGAGCACCAGATCGAGCCCCCGAACCCGCTGCTCGTCATCGGCAACCCATACGAAGGGCGACGCGAAGGCGTAGAAGCGCGGTGTGAAAGCCGCGGGGTCGATCATCTCGCCGCGACCGAGAGGTGGCAGCCCGCGCGTCACCGCCCACCACACGTAGGCGTCGCGCAAGCCTGCGCGGTCCACCAGCTCGTTCAGGATCTCGGCCTCGCGCCCGCGACCCATGGGACTCTTGAGTTGGATCGCCCGACACGAACGCGCGAAGCGATCCTGGTGGTCCTCGAGCCGGAAGAACTGGCCACGGCTGACGCTCACCACGTCGTAGACCGCGTCGGCGTGCATGAAGCCGCAATCGACCAGTGGCACCGACGCCTCGACGAGCGGCACGAGAGAATCGTTGCAGAAGGCCGCGCCGAGCGCGTAGGCCTCGGCGTGCGGCCGCCGCCGGTGCTCGGGATGGGTCGCCATGATTTCGGCGACGCGCATCACGTCCATGATGCTCCTCCAGGTTCGCGGGTGGCATTGAATGCGAGTCCTCCCGGTACTCGCTCACCAGAGAGTGCCCCAAGCCTGGCCACGAGTACAGCGCATTTTCCTATGCTCCCGCGATGCGACGACTGTTTCGGCTCCTCGCCCTTCTCCTGCTGGCGGTGGTGGTCTTCGTCGCGCTCTTCCTGGCCTGGAACCACTACCAACTCCGGGGTCTGCGACCACTGCTGCCCACACAGAGCACCCTCGGAGCGGCGGGTTCTCTCGGCAGCGCGGGTGAGTTGCCCGTTCGCATCCGCGCCATCGAATCGGCCTCGCAGACGATGCCGCGCGGACAAGTGCTGGCGGCCGGCGAAGCGGAGTCCGATGCCCCCTTCGAAATGAGCCACGTCTCCTTCGTGATCGGGTGGGCCGACGGACGCCTCTTCGTTGTCGACGCCGGAATGGAACCCGAGGCGGCGATCGCCTTCGGTCAACCCGTAAAACTCCTCGCCGGCGGCAGTACCGTCGAGACGACGGCCTCGCTCGCCGATCAACTCGGTGCCGCAACCGCGCGCGTGAGCGGGATCGGCTTCACGCATCTCCACGCCGATCACGTGCAGGGAATCGGAGCCCTCTGCAGGGCGCGACGCGAAACGCTGCCGCTGTACCGCGGTCGCCTCCAGCACGAGAAGACCAACTTCACCACCGATCCCGGAAAGACACTGCTGGACGAGGCGGGCTGCACCGACGCCCAGGTGATTGGCGATGCGGGCCTGCTGCCGGTTCCGGGCCACCCGGGCCTGGCGCTGGTGCCCGTCGCCGGCCACACCCCTGGCAGCCAGGTCTTCGTGGTGGACGTGCAGAAAGCCGGCGGCGCACCCCACCGCTATTGGATCAGTGGAGACGTCGCCAACGCGAAGGACGGCATCCTGGAAGACATCGGGAAGCCGTGGGCCTACCGCACCTTCCTGGTACCCGAGGACGAAGAGCGCCTCGGCGAGGTGCGTCGCTGGCTGCGCGAACTCGCCTCGAAACCCGACAGCACACTCTTCGTTCCGCACGACCGCGCGAGCCACACAGCGATCCGCTGACGCCGCGCCGACCGCGCGCTCATCACCCGCCCCCCCAGGCTGTTCTGGCGGTGCCCGCTGTCGCCAACCAACGGGGACGTGATTCGCACCCCGCGCGGAGCGGCCTATCCTTTGCCCCCCGCACCCCGAGGAGAAAATACATTGCCCGTTCGTTGGCTTTCGACCGCCACCCTGCTCGCCGCTCTTGGTTGCAACGGCCCCTTTGGCCTGCTGCCCGGCGGCCGACTCGACGGCGACACGCGCCCCACCCCAGAGCGCTGGGATCTCGCGTCGGACACGGGCACGATGCAACTCGAGACCGCGCCCGAAGAACCCTACTCGGTCAACGTCAACTACACCCTGGTCAAAGGTGCGCTCTACGTGAACGCGGGCGACACCGAGACCCAGTGGGCGAAGAACATCGCGGCCAACCCCGAGGTGCGCGTCCGCGTCAGGGGAACGCTCTATTCGGCGCGTGCCAACCGGGTGACCGACCCCGACGAAGTCGAGCGCTTCGCCCTCGCCTGGACGAGCCTCAACGGGTTCTGGGCCCGCGACCCGCGCAAGCTCGACGAGGTCTGGATCTATCACGTCGTCCCGCGCTGACGCGCGCCCTTCTTCCTTTAGCCCACCGCCTGGGCGAGCAGGACGATGCCGTAGCTCGCCATCAGGACCGTGATCGCGTGCTGGTAGAGCGCGCGGCTCGATCGCAGGTAGAGAAACTGCCCCACCGAGAGATAGACACCGAGGGCGAGCGCGGACGCGGCCAGCGTCCCAAGATCGAAGACATCGGGCCGCCACCAACCGAGCACCGCGAGTTGTGCGGCGACGAAGATCAGGTAACCGAAAGCGATGTTCGCGCGGATCGCATCTTTTTCGCGGTAGAGTGTGCCCACGTAGATCGTGAGGAAGCCGCCCCCCATGTTCGAAAGACCGTGGACGAACCCCATCCCCGCCAGGTAGAGCGGCGTCACGCGCTCGAGCAGCGAACCCAACCACGCCTCGATGCGCTTTGAAAAGCGCGCCGCCGCAGAGAAGAGCAGCGCCGCGGCGACGACCCCCTTCACGTCGACGACCCAGTGCCCCCCCACGACGAGGAACATCCCGAGCACGATCCCCGGAACACACCACGCGAGAATGCGCGCCCCGAGGCGTCCGACGTGGCGACGCCCCTGGAAACTCTGCAACGCGCTGATCGCGAAGGACGGCGGGAGGAGGTTCGCGACCGCCACCTCGAAGGGAAACCCGAGGGCCAGGAGCGTCGGCGTGCCGAACACCAGCAGGCCAACGCCAAACAGCGAGTGCACCACCGAGAAGACCGCGACCACCCCAAGCAGTACGCCGTAATCGTCCATTCACCCCGCCCCGTCGAAGGCCACCGACGCGTCGTGAGGGTGCGGGCACCCCGCCCGGAGTTCAAGCACCGGCCGCAGAAAGTCCCCCACCGCTCCGATAAACTGCTCGCGCGCGCTTCGCTCTGCCGCGGGCCCATCCCGGATGTGAGAAAGCGAGGAGAACCGCATGACCGATCCCACGGCCGCCGAGGCCATCGCCACCTACCAGCGCCTCGTCAGCCTGCGCGACGAGATCGACGTGGGGCGCGCCGACTGGCCCGCCCTGGCGGACTTCTTCACCGACGACGCCGCCTACATCGACCCCGCCTGGGGTCGCGTCGAGGGCAGCGAGGCGATCCGAGAGTTCTTCGTCACCTCGATGGCCGGCCTCACCGGGTACGGCTGGTCGACGCCCCAGAACTGGGTCCAAGCCGTGGGCCCGCGGCTCATCAGCCAGTGGGACCAGATCCTGGGTAAGCGCGAAGACGGCACCCCCTGGAAGGTTCCGGGGCTCTCGATCCTCTATTACGCCGGGGACGGTCTCTTCTGCTACAGCCACGACCTGCTCAACATGACCCACGTAGGCCAGACGCTTCGCGACATGCAGTGGAAACCGCCGCCCGAAGCCCAGCGCCCGCCGCGCGCGCCGAACCGCGATGTCTCGCTGCCCGCCGCCTGGGCGCACCTGGCGACCTAGCAGACCGAACGGCAGGCCCTACCCGCTTCGCTCGGGGGCGATCTCTTCGAGTTCGCGGCCACTGGTCTCCGGCAGAAAGCGAACGATGGCGCCGAGTTCCCCCAGCTGTGCCTCGGGGATCGCCAGGTCCGCCTGGATCTGTTTGAGCGCCAGGGAGAAGAGTTACAGGTCGTATTGGTCAAAGAGGCTCGCGATCCCGAGCAACCCAATCACCCGCCACTGGTGCTGCGTCAGCGCCGGCGGCTTTCCCAGAAAGGGTGCCGCTTTTCAGCCAGCGCGGGGGACTCCGATCCTCGTCACTCACGCTACTCGGAGCCTCGGCCATCGCTCAGCACTCTCCCGGGGCGTGCCCACGGCGCGCCGGGACTGCGAGACGGCGGACCCGCTCAGCTGTTCTCGCGCCAGTCCGCCACCAGGCTCTCGATGGTGACGTCGACCGCCGCGTTCATGTCGTCGTCGTAGAGCTGGTAGAGCAAGCCATCCGCGCAGTGGTTGCCAAGGAAGGCGATGCCGCCCTCGGGCCCGCCGAATTCGAGGTGCGGAAGGGTATCGCCCACGGTGAGCGCGTAGTCCCCCGCGCGCCGCAGCTTGGATGTGCCGTGGCTGCCATCGGCGTTGAGGTCGATGAGATGCTGCTCGCCCTCCAGCACCATCACCGTCGTGGTCGAGACGTGGCGATGGATCGGGCAGTGCCCGCCGTCGCCCGCCCAGCGCACCAGCATGTCGAGAGTGCCTGCAGCCACATCAAAGCCGAGGATCGTGTAGTCGTGGCGAATCTTGTAAGGGCCAGCGGGGTCGCCGACCACCTCTCGCCAGCGATAGCGGTCAGCGTGAAAAGGGTTCGCGGCCATCGAAGCGTGCCTCCACGGGTTCGGGGAGCTTCCATGCTGCGGGATAGAGCGGTGCCTGTCGAGCGGGCGGCGGCGGCGGATCCGCGGCATCCTCGGGACTGCCCGCACCCACCGAGGACCTCCAATGATCCGACTCGCCCTCTCCGCCGACGGCCACGTGAGCGAACCCGGCGACCTCTGGACCCGCAACCTGCCCGCAGCGCTGGTCGACGACGGTCCGCGCGTCGAAGTGCGCGGCGGCAAGATCGCGATGGTGGTCGAGGGGCGCGTGATCCGGCGCCTGACGCAGGCCCCCGAAGGCCTCGCCGAGGGCAGCCTCGCCGATCTCGGGGGCTGGGGTGAGAACGACGCCCCCTCGCGGCTCGAAGCGCTGGCGCGCGACGGCGTCTCGGGCGAGGTCCTCTATCCCAACGTCACCTTCTTCACCGCCTACTCGATCAAGAACCCCGATCTCGAGCGCGCAGTCTGCGAGATCTACAACGACTGGCTGCTCGAAACCTTCGCTGACCCGCGCTTCGCCGCGGTGGCGGTGCTGCCTTCTTCGAACCCGAAGGCCTGCGTCACCGAACTCGAACGCCTGGCCCCACGCGGCCTGCGCGCAGCCCTGCTCCCGGCACACTCCGACGCCCTCCCCTACAACCGCGAAGACTGGGAGCCCTTGTGGGAGGCCGCTGCCGGCCTGGGGACGAGCCTCTCCTTCCACGCCGGTACAGGACGCCACCAGGCACCGATCCGCGGCGCCGGCGGGGCCGTCGCGAATTACGTCATCACCTGCTCGGGACCCATCGAAACAGTCTCGGTACTCGCGGCCTCGGGCATCCTCGAACGCCACCCGGCGTTGCGCGTGGTGATGGTCGAGTGCGGAGCGGGCTGGCTGGCCTGGGCCCTCGACGCCATGGACGACGCCACCCGCGAGCACGCAGTCTTCGTGAACCCAAAGCTCGAAGAACTCCCGAGCTTCTACTTCCGACGCCAGGGGGCCGTGACCTTCCAACGCGACCGCGTCGGCATCGCCAACCGCGACCACACCGGCGATCGCTGCCTCTTGTGGGGCTCCGACTACCCGCACCCCGAGGGCACCTACCCGCATTCGCGCGAGATCCTCGAAACCGACCTCGCGGACGTGCCCCAGGCCACGGTCGACGCCATCACCTGGAAGAACGCGGCCGAACTTTACGGCCTCGCCACGCCCGAGGGCTTCGCGGCGTAACCCGGGCAGCGGCAGCGCGAAGACGCTCGGCCACCGCTGGCTGCGATAGGATCGCGCCATGTCGACCCCGCCCCTCGTCAGCGTGGCCGTCCCGGTACACGACGGCGAGCGTTTCCTCGTGCCCTGCTCTCAGGAGCAGGGCCCCGTGCCTTCCGCGCAGGCGCGGCGTTTCTCGATCAGGGCCAGCGCACTCCGTGCGAAGCGCTCTCCCAGCAGCCGATAGCCCCGCTGTGTGTAGTGCACGGCCTCGAACTCATCCGCAACCTCTTCGACGTTAAGATCGTCGGTGTCGACCCAGTCGAAGAAGGGGCTCGAGTCGGCGACCTGCGTCTGGATCTCCCGCATTCGCGACCAGTGGGGGTACTTCTCGTCGCCCAGGTCGAAGTCACTGATCCTGCCGACCACGAGGTTCAAATCTTCGCGTTCGAGGTCCGACGCGAGCTGACTGTGGACGCGCCGAAGCGCAGCCTCGTAGACGTCGGACCAGCCGAACTCTGCGTCGCTCTCCCCCTGCATCCAGACGAGGGTGGCCGACGCAAGCACCTCCCCCTCGGTGGCTTCCCGCAGCTTCGACAGCAGGTGCTCGTAGCGAGCGCCGGCCTCGGTCAGCAGGTAGAGCGAAACCGCAAAGCGCCGGCGGTAGGCCGGGTGCGCCAGAAACTCCTCGCGCGAGAGCCCGCCATTTCCGTTCGCGTCGAGGCGTGAAAATTCGCTGGGGCTCCAGTCTGCAAGGCGGCTGCCAGCGAGTTCAGCGAATGAGATCTCGCCGCTGGCATCGCGATCGTTGCGATCGAAGTCTTCTTCCCACTGGTGAATCGTCGGCGAGAGCTTCCTGGCTTCCACCTCGCTCTCCGGCAATTGCCAGCCGCGATCCCAAGACTGGATCGGGAGCGAAGCGAAGGCATCCTTCACCACGATCACGCGCTCCGCCCCGAGCGCCTCGGCAACCGCCGGCACGAAAGAGACGGCCGGATCGAGGCGCGCCATGTTCGACTGCCCGGCCAGCACGAAGAGGTGTTTGCCCTCGACGTCCGCGGAGCAACCGACGCACGAAGTGACGATGGCCACCGCCGCAAGCCACCCCGTCGCGCGATCGGACCACGTCGTCGCGACCCGCGGACGCGGCCCCCGCCCCCGGGCCTCGTGGGACACGATCCTCGGCGACGGATCGAGGCCCACTAGGCTTCAGAGCGCCCGAACTCGAGACCCTCGAAGTCACCCGACGCGCGCCACTTCGCCAGCAGCTCGAAGAACTCGATCGAGCCTCCGCCGTAGGGCACGGCCTGGGCGGCGCTGGAATCGCGCTCCTGGCCCTCGTTGTTGTAGTAGCCCGGCGTGCACTCGGGACCGCCAAGGGCGCCCAGCGCACCGGCCCCCTTTTCGATGATCAGCTTCGCCCAGGCCTCCTCGGCCTCGCGCGTCACTTCCACCTTCGTTGCACCCACCTCGAGGGCGTGACCCACGATGTAGGCGATGTGCGTCGTCTGTTCCTCGAGCAGGTGCGGAAAGTTCGCGGTAAAGGCCGCCTGCAACATGTGCATCACGAAACAGTTCGGAAAATCGTGGCTCTGCATTCCGTGAAGGCTCTGCATCCCAGCCTCCCACTTCTGCTCGAGGGTCCGCCCGCCCCGCCCGCGGATCTGGTAGCCAGCGCGTCGCGAATACGCAGTCCCGACTTCGAAGCCCGTGGCGTAGATGATGCAATCGACTTCGTATTCGACTCCCGCCACCACCAGGCCCTTCTCGGTGATGCGCTCGACACCCTGGCCGTCGGTATCCACCAACTCGACGTTGGGCCGGTTGAAGGTCGGCAGGAAGTCGTCGTTGAAGGTCGGTCGTTTGCAGAACATCTGGTAGTAGGGCTTCAATTTTTCGGCGACCGCCGGATCGTCCACCAACTCGTCCACCCGCTGCCGGATCTCGTTCATCTTCTCGAAGTTGGCCATCTCGAGAATCTTCGGGACGTCGGGGGCGCCCTCCTGCATGGCATCCTTGAAGCGGCGGATCATCTTGCCGATCAGGTCGGTCCAGCCGTCGTCCACGAGGTCTTCAGGCTGGGGCACGCCGGAGACGAGACCGTTGAAGTTCTCCATGCGTTGCTTGTGCCAGCCGGGATCGAGACTCGCGGCCCAATCGGGGTCGGTGGGCTTGTTGCCGCGCACATCCACCGAGGAGGGCGTGCGCTGGAAGACGTAGAGTTGCTTCGCGGTCTCGCCCAGGAAGGGCACGCACTGGATCGCCGTGGCGCCGGTTCCAATCACCGCCACGGTCTTGTCGTGGAGACGGTCGAGACCGCCGAGGGGGCCACCGCCGGTGTAGTCGTAGTCCCAGCGGCTGGTGTGGAAGGTGTGGCCCGCGAAGTCCTCGACCCCGGGAATGCCAGGCAACTTCGGACGGTTGAGGGGGCCGTTCGCCATCGTCACGAAACGCGCACGCAGCGTGTCCCCGCGATCGGTGGTGACGATCCAGCGTGAAGCCTCGTCGTCCCAGGTGAGGTCCGTCACCTCGGTCTCGAAGAGCGCACCTTCGTAGAGCCCGTAATGCCGCCCCAATTTCTGGCTGTACTCGAGGATTTCTTTGGCGAAGGCGTACTTCTCGGTCGGGATGTAGCCGACCTCCTCGAGCAGCGGCAAGTAGATATAGGACTCGATATCGCACTGGGCGCCGGGGTAGCGGTTCCAGTACCAGGTGCCGCCGAAGTCGCCGCCCTTCTCGATGATCCGCAGATCCTCGATCCCCGCGTCGCGCAGGCGCGCCCCCATCTGCAACCCGCCGAAGCCCCCGCCGATCACCAGCACCTCGACGTCCTCGGTCAACACCTCGCGCTCGAGGCGCTGCTCGACGTAGGGGTCTTCGAGGTAGCGCGCGAAGTCGCCCACGACCTCGATGTACTGATCGTTGCCATCGGGGCGCAACCGCTTGTCGCGCTCGGCGCGATAGCGCTCGCGCATGGCGGTGGCATCGAAATCGTCGGGCAGGCCTGGCTTCGGATCCTCGGAAGGGGAGGACATGCTGTGGGCTCTCCGGGCGGGCGCGGCGAGGATACCGATAAACGGCGCTAGCGGAACATGCTCGGGATCACCATCTCGCGGGGCGGCCCCCCATTTTGCCCCGGCCAACGCGAGCTGCCGATGGTGTCGGCAAAGGGCCAGAAGGCATCGGGGTCAAGCGGGCCTTCGCGCGTGATGTCGCGACTGGTCATGCCCGCGGTCGACAGGTAGGCCTTCGCCGGGCCGGTCATCGGCAACAGATCCGCGATCGGATCCCACGGGCTCTCGAGCAACTTCAACTCGCCCTCCACCGTTTCCCGGTAAACGGGTGCGAACCCGGTCTTCACGAGCACGACGTGGGGAGGGAAGTCGTAGGACTTCTCGGCGCCACCCACCGCGCGCGAGTACTTGATCCAGAATTCGTTATCGACGTGTGCCTCGGGGACGGGCGCGGCGCCGACCGTCTTGCCGCTGAACTCGAGGAAGGTGTAGCCCTGGTGGCTGCAGCGAGCGCGAACGGTGTCCTCGACGCGGTAGTAATCGATCTCGCAGGGGAACTTCGGCTGGCCGTTGGTCTCCTTGCTGATGTAGATCGCCGATTCCTGGTCGATGCCGTAACCCACGGTGTAGTCGCCGGGCGTGCCGCGGTAGTCGGCGTCCACCGCAATCACCACACCGAACTCGGGCTCGTCGGGAACCGGGAAGCAGTAGATCGAAAGGTGCACCTGCGATTCTTCGCCCGGCTCGATGCCGGGGGGCAGGAGTGCGGCGATCTTCTCCGGGGCGGTCGGATAGTCGATCTTCAGAATCGGCCAGCCGATGATCTCGCCGGGGTTGATCTTGAGGGCGTTGGGGTCGACGGTCATGTTTGGGGCCTCGCTCGGTTCGCGCGAGTGCGCGGTGGGTGGGTGACTTCCAAAAACCAAGAGGGTTGTGGGAGTCCGGGCAGCACCTCGGAGCATAGCCGCGCAGCGGCTGGGGGCCGCTGACCCGTAAAGCGACTCAGCGGGGCGAGAACCCCGGGGAACCCGTTTCTGGCCTGCGAGTCTGGTCCAGCATGAGAGTCAGCGGCTTTACCGTTCGACCTTCGGCCAGTTCGATCTGACTTCGATCCGGTTGGTCCCCGAACCCGGCAGTGCCGCGCTACTGGCGCTGGGCCTCGGCGCCGCGGGTCTCACCCGCCGGCGCTCGTAGCGACTCGTTCAAGAAGCTCAGCGCGTCCTCGAAGGCGCGCTCGCGCACGGCTTCGTCGCGGCCGACGAGGTAGCCGGTCTTCACGCAGTGCGAGACGCGCAGGCCACTGGTGAGTCGAGAGGCGATGCGCTCCTCGCGCGAAGCCTCGAGACCGTAGTCGACCAGTCGCTCGCCATCGACGTAGGGCACGCCCGAGGCGTCGTAGCGCCACTCGCAGCCTTCGACGTAGGGGGCCCCCTCGATCATGCGCCGCGGTGCATCGTTCTCCCAGGCATGGCCCGCACCCTCGTAAACCACCGCCTGCACCGACACCCCGATGTCCCGAAGTTCTCGCTCCCGCGTCGCGCACGCCTCGAGGTCATTGGAAGCATCCTCGGTGCCCCGCAGTGTGAGCAGTGGAGCGCCGTTCGTCTCGCGGGTGCCAAGAACCTGAAAGCACGGGCCGTAGACGTCGATGTGAGCGGCGAAGCCCGGGTGCTCGGGAGCGAGCGCACGGCGAAAGCGATCGTCGAGCGCAAGCCGGGCCGCCATCCCGCCGTACGAAAAGCCCATCAAGCCGATGCGATTGGCGTCGATCCGGGGATGCGTCGAGAGCAGCTGGAGTGCTCCGAAGGCGTCGGTGATGAGATCGAACTCGGTCACGCTGCCGGTGCGGAACAGGTAGTTGCTCTCGTCCGCGAGCCCGCGCGGCGCGTAGTACTCGACGACGAAGGCCGCCATGCCGTGCTGGTTGAGGAAGGCGGCGTAGTCGTGCTCGCGTCCCGGCTTGATCCCGCCGCTCCCCGGCAGCAGGATCATCGCCGGAACCGGCCCCTCGGCGCCTTCCGGGAGCGTGAGCCAGCCCTGCCCCGTGGTGGGCCTTCCCTTCTGCCCGGCCAGCAGCACCTGGAAATCGAAAGGGCTGTGGCTGGCGAAGAAAATTTCGCCCTCGTCTCCGTCCGCGAGCTGCACCCGCGGCTCCGGCCAGTCCGGGAACGCCGGCTGGAAGGCCTCGACGAACTGCGTCTGCACAGCCCTCAATTGAAGCAGCGCCACGAGCCCCAGCGCGACGCACACCACCCCGACGACGACCCATCCCCATCGCATGATTCTCAATTGCTCCTGTGCAGTCGTCGCCCGCTAACCCGGGCAGATCGCCCGCGACTCGAAACGCTGGCGCACGCCGGCGCACAGCGCCTCGAAGATCGCCTCGCGCTCTGCCTCGTCTTCGTCGATTTCGAGCTTCACCCCGAAACCGTGCGTGCGTGCCATTTCTTCGGCGGCACGCAGACGGGCGGACCCGCGGCGTTGCATGCCCGCCGCAACACCCGGGACGAAGCGGTGCGCCGAACCGATCACCACCCCGGCAGCGCGCAGCGCCTGAAGCATCGGGTCCCGTGTGCCGGCATCGCGCACCCCGAACCACTCGGGACCCGACAGGTGTAGCCAGAGGTTCCGAATGAAGGTACGGCGGCGGCCCCCGAACCCCAGCATCCCCGCCACCACGTCGACCATGCGATCGAGGGTGGGCGCCCCGGCGAGTTCGGGAAAGGTCTGGTGGGCCACCAGCGCGCTCCAGAGTTCGCGCTCCTCCTCGAGGGAAGCCGTGAGCAGACGCTCGTCGATGCCGATCAGGTAGCCGACGTAGCGCCACAGGTGGTGGTGGGCGCGCAGATCGTCCGGGGAGAGTCGCACTCCCAGACGCGAGATCGAGCGCAGGTTGAGATAGTCGAAGAGCCCGAGTGTCATGCCCAGCATCGTCTGATCGATCGGCGTGCCGCAGAAGGCTTCACTGAAGCCGGGGCTCTTGCCCAACCAGGATCGGATCGAGCCGTGCAGCAGGCGAACGCGCACCGCGGTCTGAAAGCCCAGCGAGCCCGGCTCGAGACCGCCCGGCTGCAGAAGCGCCGCGATGAAGGCGCCGGTCTCCTGGATCCGGCGCCCGGGGTTGCTGCCGAGGCGTCCCGTCGACTGGGTCACGATGGCCGCCCGCGTGAACAGCCCCCCGGCAAAGAGACTGTGCGTCAGCGACAACCCATAGTGCCGCGAGTAGGCCAGAGCCAGGCGCTGCCCCTGCTCGAGCAACTGCGGCTCGAACCAATCGGGCCTGTGCCGCGCCCGCTCGAAAAATTCCTGAGCCCGGGGCTCGCCGGTGGCGGCGAGAGCCTCCAAGCGCTGCAACTGCGAACCGTCGGCGTCGTAGGCGTCTTCGTGCAGCGCAGCGGTGGCGCGGTCTGCCACCGGATCGCCCTCGAACATCAATTCGTCGAGCAGCGCTTCGCTGAAACGGTCGCTGTAGCCGGCATTGCCACGGTCTACGAGATCTCCGAGGTCCCTCACGTCTTTCGATTCCCCCTTCGTTCCTGACACTGCCACGATCACGCCGTCCAATTTTCGGTCCTGAGTCGCAAGCGCTCGAAGGCCGAGTCCGCCGTCACCAGGATCAGATCGTACGCGATCGCGTGCGACCCGATCGTATTTTAATTTGCGATCTGCTGTGGAGGGAGAGAACAGGTATGGTGGATTTCATGATCGAAATCACCCGGGACGCCGGGGTCGCCACCATCACCCTGCGCCGCCCGGAAGCGAAGAACGCCCTCACCCTAGCCGACTTCACAGAACTCGAGGCGCGTCTTCGCGAGGTCGCGAACTGCGCCGAGGACCGTGTCTTGATCCTGACCGGTGCCGGCGACGCCTTCTGCTCCGGGGCGGACCTCTCTGGCTCCCCCGATGCCGCGGCGCGACTCGCCGAGGGCCCGGTCGGCCTAACTGAATGGGTCCGCACCACCACCGCCGCCGCGCTAGCGCTCCACCAGTTGCCCAAGCCTACGATCGCCGCGGTCAACGGCGTGGCCGCTGGCGGCGGCTGCAATCTGGCGCTCGGCTGCGACCTCGTCTTCGCAGCGGCGTCGGCGCGCTTCGTCCAAATTTTCGTAAACCGCGGGCTGGCGCTCGACTACGCGGGCAGCTGGCTGCTGCCGCGTCTCGTCGGGTTGCAACGCGCGAAGGATCTCGCCTTCCGCGGCGACCCGGTGAGCGCCGAGGAAGCCCTCGCCATGGGATTGGTGCTCGAAGTCGTACCCGACGACGCGCTGCTCTCGCGCGTCACGGACTATGCTCAAGGCCTGGCGGCGAAGCCGCCCGTCGCACTCGCATTGATCAAGCGCGGCCTCGACCGCGCGACCCATTTGAGCTTCGAGGAAGCCCTCGAGTACGAAATCGAGAGCCAGGCCGTGTGCATGGGCACCGAGGATTTCCGCGAGGCCATGAGCGCGTGGCTCCAGAAACGCAACGGGGAGTACCACGGCCGATGACCCTTCCCAAGACGACCCTGGCGATGGTGCTGACCGAGACCCGCACCCTCGAGCCGAGGGACCTGCCGCTGCCTGATATTGACGACGACTCGGGGCTGATTCGGATCGAGGCCTGCGGCATCTGCGGCAGCGACTACGAGCAGTTCGAAGGCGTACTGCGCACACCGATGCCGGTAGTGCCGGGGCACGAACCGCTCGGCGTGGTGGCTGCCATCGGCGACCGCGCCGCCCAGCGCTGGGGCGTCGACGTCGGCGACCGCATCGCCGTCGAGACGATGCTCTCGTGCCGTCACTGCGGCCCCTGCCTAGGCGGTTCGTACCACCTGTGCGACTCGCGCCGCATCTATTCCTACATCCCGCTGTCGGAGGGTCCCGGGCTCTGGGGCTCTTACGCCCAGTACATGTACCTCGACCCGAACTGCGTGGTGCACAAGGTCGACCCCACGCTTTCGCCGCAGACGGCGGTGATGTTCAACCCGCTGGGCGCGGGCTTTCGCTGGGCAGTGGAAATGCCTGGGACCGGCCCCGGCGACACCGTCGTGATCCAGGGGCCGGGGCAACGCGGCCTCGCCAGCGTGCTCGCCTGCCGCGAGGCGGGTGCGAAGCAGATCATCGTCACCGGCCTCGAAGCCGACGCTTCGAAACTCGAACTCGCCCGGGCCTTCGGCGCCGACGCCACCATCGACGTGCAGAACGAAGACCCGGTGCAGCGGGTGCGCGAACTCACCGATGGGCGCGGCGCCGACATCGTGGTCGACGTCTCCTCTTACTCCACCCTGCCCGTGGTGCAGGCGATCGACTGCGCACGCATGGGCGGCACGGTGGTGCTGGCGGGCATGAAGGGCTTCAAGGAAATCCCGGGCTTCATCTCGGACAAGATCGTGGTGAAGGAAATCACCATCAAGGGCGCCATCGGCGTCACGAGCACCGGCTATGCCAACGCGATCCGCCTGCTCGAATCGCGCCGCACCGACATCGAGCGCATGCACACCCACGATTTCGATCTGCGCGACGCCGAGCTTGCGATCCGCACCCTCGCCCGCGAAATCCCGGGCGACGAGTCGATCCACTCCTGCCTGATCCCGGAAACTTGAGGAAGGAACCAATGAAGGAAATCCAACGCTGGGTCGAAGAGTCGCCCTACAGCCAATTTCTGGGGTTGTCGCTCGAACACCTCGACGAGAAGAGCGCGCGGCTGGTGCTGCCCTACCGGGACGAGAACTCGAACCCGGGGAAGGTGCTGCACGGCGGCTGCGCTGCGTCGATTGGCGCCATCGGCGGCCAGGCCGTCGCCCGTGCCGCCCTCGGTGCCGACACCGGCCCGTGGCACACCGCCCAGATGCAGGTGAGCTACCTGGCCGCCGCGATCGGTGAGGACGTGATCGCCGAAGCTGAACTGCTGCGCCGCGGCAAGGAACTCTGCTTCGTGGCCATCGCCGTCCACACCCGAGACGGCAAGCCGATCGCGCGCATCAACACCACGGTGCGCGGGCGCGTGGGTGCCGCGCCGGCCCTGACCTCCCAGTCGGCGGGAGACCACGGCGAGGCCGACCCCGGATCGATGGGCCCGCACATCGCGAAGGTCCCCTTTATCGGCAACCGCGGCATCCAGGTCGAACACATGACGGGAGGCACCTCGCGGCTGGTGATGCCGGCAAGCAAAGCCAACGCCGATCTCGGGGGCGGCGTGCACGAGGGCGCGGTCCTCGCACTCCTCGATACCACCGGGGCGATGGCGGCCTGGGCGGAGTGCGGCCCCGGACCCTACAAGGCCTCGACCCCCTCGATGCAGCTGCAAAATCTAGCGCCGGCATCCGACGCGGATCTGGTGGCCTACGGCCGCTGCGTGCAGCGGGACAACGAGATCTTCTTTTGCGACGTAGAGGTTGCGGAAGCCGCCAGCCACCGGATGGTGGCGCGCGGCACGGTGCTCTACCGGATCATCACCTGACGCCACCACCCACACCAGGAGGAACCCCCATGCCTATCAACCCCGAAGCCGTCGGTCTCGAGGGCGAGCCCCTGCGACGAGCCTGGAACTCGAAGGACGCCCTGCTCTACGCCATCGGCGTGGGCGCCGACACCGAAGAGTTGGCCTTCACCACCGAGAACACCAAGGACACCCCCCAGCGGGTGTTGCCCACCATGGCGGTGGTGCTCGGCGGCGGCGGCGTTCCCTTTGGCAAGCTCGGCACCTTCAACGCTGCGCTGATGCTCCACGGCGCCCAGCGCATCGACCTCTTTGGCGAGATCCCGGCAGAGGGCGAGATCGAGAGCACCGGTCGGATCGCCGCGATCTGGGACAAGGGCGAGGGCAAGGCCGCCGTGGCCGAGATGGTCTCCGAGTCGGTCGACGTAGCCACCGGAAAGCCGCTGTTTCGCACCACGATGACGGCCTTTCTCCGCGGCGAAGGCGGCTTCGGCGGCGAGCGCGGACCGTCCCCCGACTGGAGCCGACCCGACCGCGCCCCCGACCACCAGGTGCACTACAAAACGCGCCTCGACCAGCCGTTGGTCTACCGACTCTCCGGCGATCGCAACCCGCTCCACTCCGATCCCTCCTTCGCGAAGTTGGGAGGCTTTCCGCGACCGATCCTTCACGGCCTCTGCACCTACGGCTTCACCGGGCGGGCGCTGCTGCACTCGCTCTGCGGCAGCGACCCCGCTCGCTTTAGGAGCATGGACGCGCGTTTCTCGAAGCCCGTGATGCCGGGCGACGATCTCGAAGTGTCGATCTGGGTCGACGGCAACCAGGCGCTGTTCCAGACCAAGAACCAGGACGGCGTCGTAGTCCTCGACCAGGGTGTCGCGACCTTCGACTGATCCCATTGCAGGCTCGCGGGCCCGCTGCGGGTGTGCACGAAGAGGAGAATCGAATTGGAATTTGACCTGATGACCGGCGGACTCAGCTGGAAGGAGAGCGCTCAACTCGCCACGCAGCTCGAAGGCGCGGGCTTTTCGGGGATGCTCTTCACCGAGGCGGGGAGCGTGCCCTGGATGATGATCCAGGCCGCCGCCACCGCGGCCCCGAGCCTCCACTTCGCCACCGGCATCGCCGTGGCCTTCCCTCGGAGCCCGATGATCTCGGCGCAGGTCGCCTGGGAAATGGCGCAGAACACCGAGGGGCGCTTCCGGCTCGGTCTCGGCAGCCAGATCAAGCCCCACGTCGAACGCCGCTACGGCGCGGTCTTCGACAAGCCGGCCCCGCACATGCGCGACTACGTCGGCGCCGTGAAGGCGTGCATTCGTGCCTTCCGCGGCGAGGAGAAGCTGTTCCACGAGGGCCCTTACTACTCGCTCAGCCTCTTGCCCGGGGCCTGGGCGCCCACGCGCCACGACTTCGAAGACGTGAAGATCGACATCTCCGCGGTGGGCCCGCTGATGTGCCGGGTGGCGGGCGAACTCTGCGACGGCATCCACGTCCACCCCCTGCACTCGCTTCCCTACCTCGAGAAGCGTCTGCTTCCGGCGGTGGCCGCGGGGGCGGCGAAGGCGAGCCGCAAGGCGGAGGACATCGATCTCATCATCCCGGTCTTCGCGATCCCGGGCGACAGCCCCGAGGAGCGCGCACGCGCCACCCAGGTGGCGCGCACCCAGGTCGCCTTCTACGGATCGACTCGGAACTACGCCTTCCAGTTCGACGATCTCGGCTTCGAGGGCACCGGCGAACGACTCGACCGACTGATGAAGGCCGGCGACATCGGCGGCATGGCCAGCACGATCAGCGACGAGATCCTCTCGCACTTCACACTGGCGGCCCGCTGGGACGACATGGCCGACGCCCTGCGCGACCGCTACCAGGGCATGGCCACGCGCATCGTCTCCTATCTCTCGATGGACGACCTGCGCAACAACCCCGGCAACCTGCCGCGCTGGGGCGAGATCGCCAAGGCCCTGCGCGCGGGTTGAGGCCGAGGTCTTCGCGCCTTCGAGTGCTCGGGTAGGCGGGAACGACCGAACTCTGGCTCGGTCTCCAGCTGGAATTCGATCTGCGCAAGGCACGGCGCGACATCTGGCCCAAGGTAGAGCCGCGCATCCGCACGCACCGCGCTACTTGAGCCTGGTGAGCCACACCTGAGCGGTGCGCAGGCGCGGCGGCGAGACCCACGCGAAGCTCAGGCCTTCGAAAGCGCGTCCACGACCCAGGCGTTGAGGCTCTTGCCGCCAAGTTGGGCCTTGAGCGCGAGCCGCTGGTGCTGGGCGGGATCGATCCGCACGAGGAAGCGGCCGCTGTAGTCGCGCACGGAGCGCTCCCGGGGAAGGTCGGTGCCATCGGCGAGGAGCGTTCCGACCCATTCTTCGGCGGTCTCGCAAACTTCACGGTAGACACTGGCCTCCTCGCGTCCGTGGAGGCCGCCCTCGAAGAGCGAAGGACACCGCCCGATGAAGCACTGGTCCTCGTCACTCCATTCGACGTACTTGGCGTAGCGGGCAGCGGCGCGTCGGATTTCCTTCTTCGTCATTTTGGTCATTTCGTCATTTCCCATCGTCCTTCAAGCGCTCGAGGGTGCGCGCGACTTCGCGTTCTTGATAGGCTTTCGCGTCGGCCCCCGGATGGCCGCTCAGGGTCAGACGCACGCCCTTTGGATGGAGAAAGTTTCGGTGACTGCCACGTCCACCGCGGTCGATGAACCCCGCGGCTTTCAGTTCGGCGATCAACTGGCGGACCTTTCGCGGCATATGATATCGAAATGATATCATAGTTCGGTTTTCGATCCACGGGCCGGGGCACTGATCCCGATGAAAATGAAGTCGCAGTCCGGCGGCAACCGCTTGCGGCAAGTCCGCCACCGGGAACGCGGCCTCGATTTCTGCGCAGGGCAAAACCCCGGAGCGCGAACAACGACGCCGGGTGGTAGTGCTCGCGCGCGCTGGCAGATCCTCCGAGAGTGGGCACACTCGATGGTGGGAATGATCGGTTTTTGTCGCTGCAGGCTGAGGCTTTTGGGCGCCCACCGCCCGGGAGTGAGGAGACGGGAGATGAATCGCACTTCGCTCTGCGCCCGCTTATCGGGCACCGGAAAAGCGATCCATCGATGCGTCCGTCGGGGACACGATCCATCGCACCAGAGTGTCGGCGAAGGACATGAGCAGACCCCAGGCTACAGCCCCGGCAGCGAAGAGCCGTTACCGGATCAGTACCCGTCTGCATTGAGGGCACCGGAGCAGGGCATCCTCGGGCTCGGCCAACATTCGAGTCCGTTCGACAGATGGCAACTTGATATGGCAGCCCCGGCAACTCCCCGCTTCTAATACCGCGGCTCCCCTGCCCCCCGAGCGGGGCTGTCCCCGAACGTGTTCGTAGGCGCTGAGAACCGCCGGCGGGAGGTCTTGGACGAGTTCGAGTCTCGATCCGGCGAGTGCGTTGAGTTCGACGACGACTTCGTGTTCGACCTTGGCAATCGCTTCTTCGAGCCGCGCGGCTTCGGCGCGCTTCGCGGAAAGAGTGGATTGCAATTCCCCAACGCGATTCTCGAGGCTCTCGAGTATTTCGAGCAGTTCCATCTCGCGCTGTTCAAGTGTGGTCTGTCTTTCTCGTAGAAGGGCCTGGGCGTCATCGTGAGCCTGGGCTTCCTCGCGATCCAGATGCCCGCCGGAGTAACGCGCGACTTCAGCGGCCTCGATCTCGCGGGCGACCTGGGCTACCTGCTCGCCAAGTTCGGCCTCAAGGGGCTCCTGGGCTGTTTGTTCGGTGCAAGCCGTGGCCAGGGCGGCTTCAATTCGAGTGATCTCAGCCTCGACGGCGGGCAACGATTGACGCTCGGAACGTTCCTCCGAGCGCCGCCGAGCCGCGTCGGCAGCGAGGTCGAGTTCCTGAATCTCGATGAGCCGGGTGAGGAGAGGCATGGTGCTGGGTCTTGGCCTCGGGGATACCACAGGATCGTCCATCCCGGGTGCAACCCCTAAAAATTAGATGAGCATCTCCGGAGTATGGATATCGATGATTCAAAGCGGATCCGGGTCCGAATCGCCGTTTCCCCGTCTTCAACGTTTCTTTCGTTCAGGAAGAGATTCTCCCGTTGAGCGATGGGTCTTTCAGCTTGAATGTGCCACAGCGCGACGAATTCGCTGAAAAGTTGTTACAGCAATTGCGCAGATCGCTGGGCGACTACGGCCTCGAGCGGCGCCGGGACGGTCGCTCACTCGACGCTTACGCGAATGGAGCAAGGCCCGATTACGCGGCCCTGGTGGCCAAAGTTTCCCCCGAGTCGTTTGGCGGTGCCGAAAGCCACTGGAATCAAAAAAGAAAATGGTGGAGGCGGCGGGAATCGAACTGGGCCGCTAACACACCGAATTCACTCGCTAATCCAAAAACGCCCCGGGTTCGGTACCCCCAAATGTACCCCCAAGCGGCCAACCCTTCGCGCG
>Ga0209554_1000100_pt1 | contig 66278 bp, 55 predicted proteins | sample MarorgKNORR_S2LV_5_FD_188221 | JGI IMG/M metagenome (GOLD analysis project Ga0209554, IMG submission 188221) | Marine microbial communities from the Southern Atlantic Ocean, analyzing organic carbon cycling - Bottom_A/KNORR_S2/LV (SPAdes) (version 2) | ecosystem: Environmental > Aquatic > Marine...
ACAGTTGTGGTTCATGTAACTTCAATGCAACCATTGGGTGGCAATTATGGGATCAGGCCGAATCCGTGATTCTTACAGAAGCATATTCTTTCAACTCTGGATTAAACTCTTGGGGTGTATTATTGCCTTTTAGCCACCAAATGCCCGTATTCAATTATCCATTTGTGGGAACATATATTCTAAAATGGGGTCTGTATAACAGTACTGGCACCCCTTATAGTGACCTAAATGATTTCAATGACATTACTTCAACATCCATTATTATTGATGATACCATAGATGTTAGTGTATCAATGATGTCACCTGCACATAACGCTGCTTCGGAAAACTATTACTACGGTAATGAAATGGTATATTCAGAAGTAGTGAATTTAGGTAATAAGACTGTTCACAACTTCTTCGTTTCGTTTGAGATATATGACCTTGCCAGTGAATTGAAAATGGAAGAACAGTGTCAAGTAACTTCACTATTGCCAAGCGAAAGTCAGGTTTGTAAATATAATATCACAGTAACTGGAGATAATCGAATCCTAATAATATCTGCTCCAAATACATACCTTGGAGGGGCAGATCAAAGCACTTCAAATAATGTCATCAGTGAACAAGCCGATGTCCTTGCAGGCAATATTAATGCAGAAATACAACAACAAAATTTCAATGGCAAATACAATACTGACGACAATATTGAGATGGTTGCAAGAAGTGGAATTACCGCTGCTGGGCCTCTAAATTATTCATGGTGGGTTTCGGGAATCATCAACTTAGGGTATGGGCAAGTTCTTAACATCAGTGGAAGTATTTTGGGATTAGGTGACCACACTATTACGCTTAGAATAATAGATTCATTTGGAACTATTGATACTGTTCACAAATATATTACAATATTCGATTATATTGATGTTAGTGATGAACCATATTACACTGGAAGTGCAATCACCCGTTCTGAAGCGTATCTTGAAACAGAATCTATATTGCCTATATTAGGAATAAATTATGGCGTAGGATCAGGTCAAGAACCATTACGATTGATGTCTTTTGATATCCTATCACTCATAGATGGTTCTGCTGATGTTGGAATGGAATCAATGGAAATTACACTCAATATGAGTGCAATATTACCTTCGAATATCAACCTCTCAACTGTTGATGTACGCCAAATTGATTCTCTAAACGATAATATTTGGTCATTTATTGAATCACCAAATGTTCTAACCGATAATGGAGATGGAACATTTACTTTGGAGATGTACTCAAACGGAGCGATTCTGATCGTAGGAGAATTACCAGAAGCAAATGTTTCTTTGGGTGATGTTGATTATTCTCTCCTCAAAGACGGTCATATCGAATTAAATTGGACTTCTTCAGGAGATATGTCAAATCCATATCTCGGAGGATGGAAGATATTCAAAATCATAGGTGCCGAAACTAGTTCAACTTATTTCCCAGAGACGGATGAGGGAATAAACCCACTCATTTGGGAAGAATTAACTCTCAATACAGCAGTTGCGACCATTCCAATCACCGCAGACCGTTGGCTTGACCCTAACCTCTTAGAAACCGGCGATTGTGCCTCATACGTTGTTATTCCTGTTGATAGAGCAGGAATCCCAGACTTTCAAAAAGCCAGTATTGTAAGAAATGTGGCCGGAAGTGCTGGAATGATTTGTGGTGATGCTATTCCGCCATCTGTTTCAATTTCCAATTTTGTTTCTAACTACGACTTCATCAATTCAAGTGATTGTTATGATATTTCTAGAAAATGGAATATGTGCTATGAAGTTAATTTGACTTGGATATGGCCAGAACACGAAATAAGCGGTCCGATTTCTTGGAACTTGTACAGGGTTGAGTCACGTCCAGTCAATGTTGATTTGAAATTCATTACGCCAATCGCTAGCGATATCCTGTCAATCCCTGGTGAAACTGGATATTTCAATCAAAGTGGAAGCGAAATTGATGGAATTAGACCATACAGAACATACTATTACATCCTTGCACCTATAGATTGGGTAGGAAATGAAAATACAATGGCTTCTTATCCATCTAGTAATGTCAATAGAGTCCACATTGAGGACCTCTGGTGGCAATATAATCAGCATATTATCCCAGTACCTCCACCGCCAGTAGAACCTCCTCTCGGAGTGCCGTGGCTTGGAGATTTACAAGAATCAATGCAAAAAGAAATTTTCCTATATTCATCTGGCACACTCATTACGGTTCTGTTTTTGAGCATTATTATGATCCCTCTGATACTGAAGAGAAGAAAGAGATTGAAGCGAGTTATTGCTGCAAGAATACGTCACAAGCCATCTATTAGTGACGATGATTTTGAGGATTTCTTTGACTGAAGAAAGTAATATGGCGCGGTGAGGGAGATTCGAACTCCCGTGAGAACGAGCCCACTGGATTAGCAATCCAGCGCAATGGCCAGGCTATGCGATCACCGCTTGTAGTTGCGGCCACCGGCAGACCCGTCATCAAGATGACGGTTCACCATCATGCCAATATCAATAGGTAATAACTATCAGTGTATCACTTTCAAACTATTGGACCAAGAGAGCCAAGTAACTCGGGAGGGATGGCACATACCAATACCAAAACAAGGAACATCCATCCTAAATAATACAATGAGCGGAAGAAAGATTTAGCCGCCTTTGGCATTCTCCCATTTTCATCTAATCCCTCCATTGGATCTATGCTCCAAACCGATTTCGCATACCACAATGACAGACCAGTCGCAATAATTGACCATAGTAATGGCAGCCCAGATTCGGGCCAAAACAGTGGCACTAAACCTAATAGCAATAATAAAATACAGTATATTTTTGACTCCGTGACAGTACGTTTTGGACCCTTCACTTCATTCATCATCGGAATATTTGCTTTGGCATACTCACCAGAACGATACAGTGCTAGAGCCCAGAAATGAGGAGGAGTCCATAAGAAAATCAGCATGAATAACATCCAAGGAATTGCAGAACCCAAGTCAAAAGGATTGCTTGATTCGATTGAACCTGCTGCCGCTGCTGCCCAACCAATCACCGGCGGAGTTGCCCCTGCAGCACCTCCGATGACGATGTTTTGCGGAGTTCTGCGTTTTAGTAGCATCGAATAAATAAAAACATAAAATCCAACTGAAAAAAAAGACCAAAATGCTGCCTTCCAATGAACTAAGAAAAACATTGACGAACCTAGTACTGCAATGATAATTCCAAAGATTAGCGCACCTTTTGGAGAAATATGTCCCAACGGAATTGGACGATTTTGAGTACGCCTCATCTTGGGGTCAATATCTGCATCATACCACATATTGATGGCATTAGAACCACCTGCAGAAAGTGTTCCTGCAACCACGGTGATGAGGATTGTTTTTAGCGTGTCCATCCAAGTTCTATCGATGCTTATCAAGTCATGACGGGCCAATAGGTCATGAACTAATATTGCACAAACCGCTGTTACTTGCAGCAAGACAATTACTCTTAATTTCATCAACTGAAGTAATACATTCAACATACCAGGGTGTGGAATTGATTGGGTATTGACTTCACTCATGATTATTCCTCTGATAATTCAATTGATTTTTCTTTGCAAAATCGCATCAAAATACTTGCACAAATTGCCATTAGAACGCTACCGACTCCAACGACTAAGTGTGCAAGTGAAAGCCATTCGGGAAATTCATCTAATTTTGCTAAAATGATGTATGAAGCACCTATTAAGACATTTAAACTCCACAATCCACTTGTCAAATGTGCAAATGTTTTGAATCCAACTGCTTCTTTGTCTTGTCTAACACTTCCTGTTATTCTTGCAGTAGCTAATATTAGCATTATTCCAACCACTAATGCTCCTAAACGGTGGATCATTTGCACAATTATTCCTGAACTATCAACTGACGGTAAGAAGTACCCATTACATTTTGGCCAGCCATTCGGGAATCCTACAGAACAACCCTGTTGACCACCTGCAGTACTAGCGACCCAAGCACCGAGAATTAACAACACAAATACTGCTGCTGTCATCGAATCAATTCTTTTGCTATGTTCATTGAAAAATTGTTGTGACGTCTTTAATATCGACCAATCTGCACCTTCGCAAATTCTCATCCATAAATATTGATACAACAATATTGATGCCCAAATACAAGCTAAAGAGAGATGTAATGCTACTGACCAATCCACATTATCAAGAACAACTGTTACCGCTCCCACTATCGCTTGACATATGAGCATTATTCCTGCTAGAAAAGAAACTTTTACCGTCCTATCACCATATTTTTCTTTCATTCTTTTGGCCATTATAAAATTCAACAATACAGGTATTGCAACTATTGCAACAAGCAAACGATGGAACCATTCAGTGAAAATTTGGAATGTTGAGTATCGGTGGTCAATGCCACGTGAATCTACGTGGTCTGGGTTTTCTTGCCAAAATTGTTGTTGCTCTTCAACGGAGACATCGAATGTCCAAGTGCCAAAACATTGTGGCCAATCTGGACATGACTCCCCCGCGTCGTTGATTCTAATTGTACCGCCGACTATGATAATCAATAATGAAATAACCAATAGTATGAGAGGGAAGGCGCTAGGGCGGCCCCACCAAACTCGGTCCATGCTTGAAGCCTGTTGCAGACCCCTTTTGAACACATTCCCACAGCGCTTGTTAATGTCCGACAATAGGAGATGGGTTTTCTTCTGGAGCGCGATATTTCTTTTGCTTTCAACATCAATAACAAATACATCTTCAGAAGGTGAAGAGGATTTAGAAGATGGCGACACTCTCGCTGTCCAATATATTGACTATTCATGCTACCAGCAATCGCTGAACTGCGAAGCGAGCGAGAGCGAACACATTGTGGAATATTTCGGAGCAGATTGGTGTGAACCTTGCCAAATAGTTGAAGATAATTTAGCAGCACTAAATAGAACAGATACAGTGATTCTTCAACATCATGCATCGAGTGAGGATTATACTTACCTAAATTATTCAAAATTAAGATTTGAGGATAAATTCCGATTATTATTTATTCCAAGTTTAGTAATAGATGGTAAAGGATTGCTTACTGGTTCAAGTCAAGCATTTGACTTGAATCAATCTCTCAATTCTCATATTGGATTGCAAAATAACAGCCTTAGCGATGTAATATTAAAAGATGGCATTATCCGTTGGAATCATTCTGCTGGCCAAAAGTTATCAATCTGGAGACTTGATTCAGTACAACATGAAAGCAGAAACTTTACCCATCAATATTTGGCGACGGATTCGATTATAATTGATTTTAGTGATTCAAATATCTCTAATACAGCAGGGGTGAATCTCAGTGGAATGCTTGATGGTTGGAGTGGCCGTCTTATTTTCATTCTAGAAAATAATGATTCACCACAACTACAATCATATAGCGATGAAACTGCTGTAAATATGGAATTTAATGAAGATGAAAATGAAAAATCAATTCCAGCAAAAACACCTAATCCAGCACTATATGCGGTGATTTGGCTTGTGATATTGCTCATATTAATTACCCCAGCGATAATACTCTGGGTCAAGGAAATCAAACGTCCAAAGCAACCAATTTTTGAACAAGAATGAATCTTTCTTGAAACAACCCTTAGGGGTAGGTTCAAAAAGAGGAGGCAGTAGCCCACGAATGCGAGTTCGCTCGCAGGTGTCATTAAAATGGTAAAGCCAGCACGAAGTCATACACGTTTTGAACGCGCAAGAATCATTGGTGCACGTGCACTACAAATTGGAATGGGAGCCCCATTATACGCTTCTGAAGATGTTCTTCGTAAAGCTTTCAAAGCAGAATTAATTACTCTTTATGGCTTGGAAGAAGCAGAAGTTCGTTTCGTATTAGATCCTCTAAAGATTGCCCTTTATGAGTACGATCACGAATTAATTCCAATCGATATTGACCCTCACTTAGATTGATTGTCAATACTTTTGCTCACGACTGAGCAAAACCATAGAATTCTGAATGATCTACATCCGGCAGCGCGTCTCGCTTTACTAGCAAAGTACGAACCGACCAAAGGTCAACAAAAATCCTGTACTTTAGAGTAGCATCAAGGTAATCTACACCGCTTGAGCCACCAGTTCCCATTCTTCGACCAATCATTCTCTCAACCATTCTGGCATGATGAGAACGGAACAATAGCATAGACTGTTCTAATTCAACTATGCTGTCAATTAATTTCCTTGGCCAAGCAAGAAGAGGTAATTCACGATAAGATTCAATAAATAGCAAACCTGCTCTGCTTCTACTAATCTCTCCTTCTGGCATCAGGAATGAACGAGCACTTTCAATTCCCGCTTCAATCCTCGATCGAACCGGACCTTCATCACCATGCTCAATTTCTACAATATGGGAAATAACAGTTTCCCCATGTACCTTCATAGCAGCAATATGCCCTTCCACGAATTGGTAAATTACTTCATCATCTCCTGTATCGGATGAAATAGAACCATTGATTGGTGTGCGTCTTAACCAGTCATTTAGTACATCGTTTAGAGATGGTTGGGAAGACACTTTCTCAAAGTTGTCAAACACATCTTGGCTAACTTTCCCTTCTCCAACTAATTTTCTCATATGTGCCAATGGATCCATTCCTCCCATTCGCTGTGAATTCTCAAGCCCTAGAATTACTTCTAACTCTCTCATTTGCCAAGACTCAAATCCAGAAGAGGTTCCTAATCTATCTCGGAAGGCCAAAAACTCTTGTGGGGCAAGACTTTGCATCACATCCCATTGGTGAGTCATCAATTTCATAATTGTAGTAACCCTGTCAAGATGATGAACTATTTGTGGTATTGATTGTTCATCAACACTACTTGCAGATAGCAAGTGGTGTGCCTCTTTTAACTCACTTAATACTAACTTGAACCATAACTCAAATGATTGGTGAACTATTATAAAATGTAATTCATTATTACATGGAGCTGGAGAATATCCCTGTGGCCCACCTTGTAATTTTAGTAGGTCCTCTATCCGAAGATACCCGCCGTAAGTCATCCGAGATGCTGGTTCATTCCCTGCCATGGTTGGCGATTGTCCTCAAGTCTTTGAATTAGTCACCCATATACAATGATAATTCGTTATTGCAAGGAAAATGTGAACACTAGATTTTGAAAACGAATATCAATAGACTGATTATCCAATTATTGCTTTTGCACATTTGATTTGGGATAACGCATATAGGGGGAATACTAAACCCCTCAACATGGGCGTAGATTCCGATACACTGGCTACATGGCTGGCCGACTATGACCCAAGCCAAATTACAATTGGAGTGGTTGCCTCTCACTCTTCGTTACAAATTCTTCATGGAGCTCGCCTTGAAGGTTTCAAAACATTAGGAATTGCAGTCGGTGAAAACAGACGTCGCTATTACAAAGCATTCCCAGGTGCTGAACCTGATGAATGGTTAATGCTTGAGGATTATAGGGAAATGTTGGATTATGCTGAATGGTTTCGCAAAAGAAATGTTGTGATAATACCTCATGGCTCACTTGTCGAATATCTTGGTTCATCCAATTTCAGAGCATTACAGGTACCTACATTTGGTAATAGAGGGATTTTACATTGGGAAAGTAGTCGTGAAAGGCAGCGCCAATGGTTAGAAGCAGGCGGCTGTACCATGCCAAAGGTCTACAATGACCCTCACGACATCGATGGACCTGTAATCGTCAAATATGCTGGTGCAAAAGGTGGAAGAGGTTATTTCATCGCTAGAGATTACAGAGATTTTCGTAGAAACGCCGACTTAGAAGAAGAATTTACAATTCAAGAGTATGCATTGGGATGTCGCTATTATATTCATTTCTTCTTTGACCCAATTGCAACTGATGGATTCCAAGTTCAAGGTCGGGGAAGTCACGCCGGACAAAATCTTGGTCGCCTTGAATTAATGAGCATGGATAGAAGAGATGAGGCAAATGTTGATGAATTTTACAAGTTAGGATCTCTTCGAGATTTGAGAGAAAATGGATTAGAGCCTTCATTCGTAGTAACTGGTAACCAACCTGTTGTAATTCGTGAATCACTACTCCCACGTGCCTTTGAAATGGCAGAAGGTACTGTTGCAGCATCATATGAACTTGAAGAAGGTGCGAAGGGTATGATTGGGCCATTCTGTCTTGAAACAATTGTCACAGACCAACTTGAATTCAAAGTCTTTGAGATTAGTGCAAGAATAGTTGCTGGCTCAAACCCATTCATTGGTGGTTCTCCATATTCCGATATCAATGAACCATTCATGTCCACTGGAAGAAGAATCGCTCGTTCGATCAAGAAGGCTATTGCTGAAGGAAAATTACACGAGATTTTGTCTTGATATTTTCTCCACTAGGTGAAGAAATCCAATTCAATCATTCAATTCTTCAGATAATTCATCTAAATCAGGCATACTAGGAACACCTTCAGTTTCTGAATCTGATTCTTCAGCATCTGTTTCGAGATTATCTACGGCTTCTAATTGCTCTTCTAATTCTCTCTTCTTAGCAGCCCTTTCCTCGGGAGATGCAACCTTGAATTCGCAGACTAACTTAATCGGGTCTCCGTGAGTTAATGCGCCCTTATATTCCATTACATCTCCTCCATTTGAAGCAATGACTTGGAATTTGGTTGGATCTCTTGTTCTGCGCTTAGCATGCTTCTTGTAATGATGAACATAGACTTGGTATACTCCCGCAGGTGCTTGACCTTCCGGCCATACGACATTTTCAACCGGTTTCTTAGTCTCAGCCCTTACATTTGCATCAACATCGAGTTCTCCGCCACAATTGGACATCTTGTTACCACCATGGATACGTTCACCACTTGGACAAACTATGTGTAGGTCCAAATCATTGTAATTATTCCACATTAGAGATACTTGAACATCAGAAGAACGAGCCCCTTCACGTGCTAATCTCTCCTGTAATTCTGACATTGCTCGCTGTGCTGCTTCGCGTGATTCTAGTTCTTGTTGCTTTGCAGCCTTCTTTATTTCTTTTAATCTCAGTTCTTCAGCATCAGCCAATTCGTGTTGACGCAAGATTTCTCTTTCTTCTGCCAAACGTGCCTCTTCTTCTTCACGGGAAATTCTATCTGCTTCTTCTTGTTCTAAGCGGAGTCGTTCTTCATCTTCTTGTTCTAAACGAAGACGTTCTGCTTCTTGTTCAGCAGCAATTCTCTCACGCTCAGCATTTTCTCTTTCCTCAGCCACCTGGTTGGCAATTTTTTCAGATTCTTCTTTAGCTAAACGCTCTGATTCTTCTATTTCCAAGCGATTCTCAATTGCTTCACGTCGCCTTCTACGCTCTTCGACCAACGATAGTTTACGGTCAAATTCATTTTTGGCACGTCCAAAGCCAGGTGCATTGCTAGCATTACGCAATCCCTCAGCACTCATTCCCTGACGAACATTTACAACCGCGCCTTTGCGAAGAAAAATTGCCCAAATGCCAATGAAAAATGCACCACCAAAAATAATGGTCATGCCCATTGCGCCGGGTTCCATAATTTCATCTATAAAGGTGGTAACTATTGAATCATTCCACCATCAGACTTAATTTTGATGTCTAGAAACTACTTCTAATAAATCCATTTTTCTTATTCTCCACATACCAAAAGGTGTTGTCGCTAACGATGCAACAAAAATAAACAATAAAACTTTCACCGCCACTAACATATCGATAGTTACTGGCATATAGAACTGCCAAGTGGAAAATGCTGAAGCCATTCCTTTGAACATTAGAATAGATGTTGCAACACCTGCAATACCACCGATAATACCGATAAAGGCATGCTCGATCGTCAATATTATTGCTAGGTCTTTTACGCTTGCACCAAGAACTCTTAGTGTTGCTAATTCATTATCTCGTTCAGCCAGATTCATCATCAGTGTATTGAATAGAATTGCAACTGCCATTATTGCTCCAATCATATATGTTGACATCATTATTGACTCTTGTTGCTTCAGTATTTCTTCGAAACCAGTTATCAATTCTTGTTTGGTAATTACTACTGATGTTAAACTTCTTACTTCATCATCTAATTGTTGCCCTTCGTCAAATGTCAACCTAATTCCATTTGCATCCCAACCGGCAATCGGAGAATAGTCCGTTCTATAGAACACCATGGTACGTTCTAATTCTCTGACAATTCCAGTTACTTTAACCTCAATTTCTGCAGAACCTTGTGAGAATTTTACTCTATCTGAAACATCCCAACCAAGTTCACTTGCCATACCTTCATCTATCAATACTTGAGGTGGATTTTGACCAATAGTCGGGATTGCGCCTTTAACGACATTAAATCGGTGCATTGCTGATTCATCGCTAACGATTTTTTCCAAACCATAGATTGTAAAAATTCGAGAATCATCCGTAGCATTACCACTACTGCGTATCATTAATTCATAATCTGAAGCATTTTGTTGAGCCCATGATTCTATTTCTCCGGCATTCATTGGCCACATATATGCTTGCGCATCCCAATTTTCTTGCTCATCCATTGTTTCATTGAATAATTCCTTAAATGATGCAGTCATCATCATCGTGCCACCCATTATTACCATTGAAAGTGATAACATTACCAATGTCGCAAATAAACGAGATGGATTTCTAAATGTTGAACGTACTGCCAAACTAGGGCCTGGCGGTAATGCAGAGGTTATTTTTACCATTATTCGGCTTGGTGGCTTTTGACTTGTTCGATTTAGAATATCTAATGGCTGAAGACGTGAAGCTCGCCATGCAGGACGAATGCCAAATAATGATAATAACGCAATGCTACCTATGCCCAATTTCAACAATATGTCGGGATAGTGCCTTACAATAACTACAGGAATGCCAAAGAAATTGAAGTAAAATTCTGTCATTAATTGGGAGCCTATCGGCGAAACTCCAAGGAGTAAGCCAATTATTACCCCAGGTATTCCAAGGAAAATTGGTATTAGCAAGTATCCTAGCATAATATCCTTGCCTGATGCTCCAATAGTACGGAGTACTGCGATTTCATGAGATTGTGATTTTACTAATCGGCCAATTGAAATCGCAATCATTAGCCCAGATACTATGAGTAAAACGCCCAGAATAAATGGGGAAGACTTTTTTGCACCTTCCAAATCAATTCTAAGCAGTTCTGGACTTGTCATTCCACTGCGATCAATAACATCTCCTTCCATCTCCAAAGTTCGTAGGTCGTCAACTAATTCTAATCGAGTTTTGGTTAACTCCTCACCTTCATCAATGTCCCTAGTCTCTAAAAGATCAAACGAAGGATTTCCAGGAATATCAATGTGCAATTCATTTCTTGTCAAAGGTTCTAAGCCCGTAATATTTGCGAGATATTCTGCTTCAAGATATCCGACAACATAGCCATCATTACTTGGAAATAATGTCCCTTCGGCAGCATACCATAGGTGTAAAGGTGAATTGGCTATTCCTACAATAGTCAATTGATTTGTACCATTTCCTGCAATAATGCGAATTTGGTCACCAATTTTGTAATCCAAACCTTCAGCAGCATGAGCGTCAATAACTATTTCTCCATCACCAGGAGTGAGAGTTCCTTCAATCAGATATAACCCCGACACTTCGCCCTGTTCCATCCCATGCCAAAGGGATTGAATCCATTTATTTTCACCACCAGAAGAATGATAAGTATGTCCTTGTAAAGTCAATCTAGATTCACAATTCCAATCTAAGTGTGAATCGCAAAGACGAGTGAAATTACTACGGGGTTGTTTAACATCAGTGACTATTAAATCGGACAAATTTGTCTCTGCATAGAAATCATCGTAAACATAACTTGCATTTCTGCTATGCTCTGACATCATTACTCCAGTATAAGTGGCTAATGCTACGATGGCTATTACAGTGAATACACGTAACTTAGTGCGCATCATACTACGCCTTAGCCTTGTCAGTAAGAGGTTGCTCACTTCACTCACCCGATAATGTCGTCAGCAAATTCCAACACTCTAGTAGCAATCTTTTTTGCACCTTTCATCATATCTTTTGCTGCGAATTCAACTTGTCCAGAAATTGTTGAAAGACCACCAGCACTATCATCAATTATTCTACCACTTTCCAGTTGTAACACTCTAGTCGAGTATTTGGTTAGGCTACGGTCATGAGTGACGAATAATACTGTCATACCTTCTTTCCTACATATTTGAATTAGCGTCTCCATCAATTTTATTGATGTCTCAGAGTCAAGATTGCCTGTTAGTTCATCCCCTAACATCATATTTGGGCGACTAGACAAAGCCCTTGCTATTGCTACTCTTTGTCTCTGACCTCCACTCATTTGAGATGGAAATCTATCTTCAAGGCCTTTTAGGCCAACTCGTTCCAATAATTCAACCGCATATGCCCTATCTCTTTTTGCACACAAATCTTGGACCAGCATAATATTTTCAAGTGCTGTTAAATCACCTAATAAATTGAAAAATTGGAAAATATAGCCAATGTTTTCCCTCCTGAAATCTGTCATTTTTCCAACATCACTTAATTCCACTTCATCCCCTGTAAAGGAATATGTTCCAGCGGTTGGGGTGTCCAATGCCGCAATAATATTCAACAAGGTTGTTTTTCCAGAACCTGATGGGCCTAATAGCGCTACAATCTCTCCTGATTCAATCAATAAATCAACTTCGTCAAGGGCGCGTACTTCGGTATCGCCTTCACCATATATCCTGCCAATACCCTTTAAATCAACAATTGACATTCTATCACTCTCTTGAGTAGTCCCCAATAATGATATTACGGAATGGCTTCTAATTAAATATCTGTATTGCGTTTATAGTACAGTAAGATTAATAGTCAATTATGATTATTAGCAAACACTGTTTAGAGAGTGTATGAGGGAAGCGCATATCTCTTGGAATGCACAAAGCATTGCAACTTCAGAATATGCCTCTATTGCAAAAATAGCCTCCAAATTAGAAGTGGTTGCGCATTTGGACGTTAGTGAGAAAGGGGTTCGCCAATTAATTATTCCAACATTCAAAGATGGGATGGGGCCAAAAGATTTGAATAAAATTCCATTTTTGACTTTTGAGGATTCTTATTTAGAAAGTGGCGGAACCAATCACCTTGTTGTTTGGAATTCTCATCCCCTTTCGGTAGCGGCGATAGATTTCCAAGATATTCACATCATTCCCCCATATTCATTCGGAGGCGATGGAATGGAAATCACTGTTAGAGGAGTGCCGCAAGGGATTTCCAATTTCTTGAAAGTCTGCAGGTTGTTTTTGCCACCAGATCAGGTAAAGATTGTTGAGATGGTTGATGATGAAGGTGCATTGGCGCAACTACTAACCGAGAAACAGAGAGAGTGTGTAATTGCAGCTTGTTCTGTAGGTTATTATCAAACACCGAAAAAGACTAGTTTGAGACAACTATCTGATAATCTGAAAATTCCTCGCTCAACACTACAAGAACACCTCAGCCGAGCAGAAGCAAATTTGATGAATTGGGCTGCAGAATCATTAAGAAAAAATCAATTATAGGATCTATTGAATTATTCGTTATGAATACTCATGCGAAACCTTGACCCTATGATGCTCGTGGGAGTGGCATGGATAGGGCTACACGCCTTGAGAAACTATTGCCTAATGGCAGAGGTGTATGGATTCCAATTGATCATGGAGCATCTGATTTCCCTGTAGATGGTTTGGTAGATACTGAAGGAACAATAGAGGCATTAATCTCCGCTGGAGTTGATGTTATACTCGCCCAAAAAGGTGTTGTTAGTCATTATTCCCACCTATGCCAAGATACAAGCACAAATATGGTAGTACATTTGTCAGTTTCAACAAGGCATGCTGGCCCCGATATTGCAAATAAAGTGCTTGTTGGACATCCAGACGAGGTTCTAACAAGAGGAGGGATTGGCGTTTCATGTCAGGTAAATATTGGTAGTCCAAATGAAGCCGACATGATACAACGGATGGGTGAGATAAGCCGTCAGAGCCACAAAATAGGATTACCGATGTTTGGCATGATATATGCTAGAGGTGAATATTTGAATATTATGGATGGCGATTCTACACTTGGAAATGCCCATGCTGCTCGACTTGCCTTTGAACTTGGATGTGATGTTGCAAAGACGGTGTGGACTGGTGATGCTGAAAGTTTTTCAAAAATTTGCCAAGGCGTTCCGATTCCATTATTAGTTGCTGGCGGGCCTTCAACTGGAGATTCTTTGTCGATTCTAAAAATGGTGAGAACTGCATTGGATAGTGGTGCAAGCGGAGTTTGTATGGGAAGGCAAGTATTTTCTCATCCCGAAGTTGAAAAAATAGCAAAGGCTATCGTTTTATTAGTACATCAGGATTACTCTGTTGACGATGCTATTTCTGCATGTGGCCTATGAGGTGATAGAATGGAAGTGTGGCTAGATAATCGCGATAACCTTGCCGAATTATCAAACTACGGTATAGATTCAATCGATCGTATTATACAATCTATAGAACACTCTAATAATACTGATTTTCCGATTATTTGCAGCGATGGTAAAAGTATTATTCAAGCCGGTAAGGTCATTGGTGAAATAATCAAGATCAATGGAGCAGTTGGACAAGATAAAGCGCGTTCATTGGTTGGAAGTGTTAATTGGTTATTACTAGAATTTGAAGATTGGTCAATGATTCCTATTGAGAATATTATTGCCGCTTGTGCTGGAAGTCCTACCAAAATTGCTGCATTGATTCGTACTCCAGCAGAAGCGCAAGGAGCTGCTTTTGCATTAGAAATTGGTGTTGACGCTTTAGTAATTAGTCCAGACCAACAAATGATTGATTCTGCAATGATTGCAAAATCACAACGTGGAGAAATTGTTGAACCAATTAGCGCTGTCGAAGATAGTGGAAATATTGAGTTACAGCCATTAGTGATTACAAATATTGAATCCGGAGGTATTTCAGATAGATATTGTATTGATTTGACAAGTCTCTTGGAAATTGGAGAAGGAATGCTAATTGGTTCAAGTTCTTCCTGTATGGTATTAATACATGGTGAAACGCTTGCTTCTGATTATGTTCCATCACGTCCGTTTAGAGTAAATGCAGGGCCGCCACACGCATATATTGTAATGGCAAATAGAACAACGAAATATTTGAGTGAATTAATAGCAGGTGATGAAGTATTGATTGTTTCTGATTCACAAACTTGTAAATCTGCCACCATTGGAAGATTGAAAATTGAACGAAGACCTATGTTATTATTCTCACTCAAGAATACAAATGATAAAGAGTATCAAGTCTTCGTGCAACAAGCGGAGACTGTCCGTTTAGTCACCCTCCAGAGAAAATTGAGAGCCGTAACTGATTTAACCATTGGCGAAGAGATTCTAGGGTGGAGTAGCCCCGATGCCCGACATATCGGTGTTGCGGTGCCAAGCGAAGTCGTTGAGAGGTGAGATGAATGGCAGTAATAGGAAAAGGACAAGCACATGGCGCTTGTAGTCTTCTTCATGCTGCTGGTTTGGGCTATGGATGTGGCATGGCTCTTGATTTGCCAGTCGCAGTACGCCTTCTAGACAAAGAGAGCAAGAGAACATTATCCGACCCCGATGGTTTGCTTGATGCTGTTACCAATGTATGGGTTGCCAGTGGGCATTCATTACCGAACGGATTGGAAAAGGGTGATTTATATTGGGCTGTCGCTTCAAAAATCCCACCACGACAGGGTTTAAAATCGTCTGCCGCTGTTTCAATCGCTGCACTACGTGCATTGAATAATTCAATGGAAATGGAATTAGAGGACAAAGACATCGTACTGATGTCTGCTCAAGCACAACTGGAAGCCGGTGTTTCCATTACCGGTTCTATTGATGATTCTTGGGCTTGCGCAACAGATGGTTGGAAATTAATCGATGTTAATGCTGAAACGATTGAAGAGGGAATACTAATGGAGGGTTCGGGCCCTTCTGCTGATGATTGGTTTGTGTTAATACTGACAAGGGGAGAACGAGTATCAAGACCCGCCCCCGAAGCATTCGCAACGCAACAACAAAATTTTAGTCTTGCATTAAATGCAATTCAAGAAGGTCAAGAACTTGTTGCATTGACTTGGAATGGCAGGGCGATGGTTGGGATAATCTCAGATTCATCTGCTAGAAAATTGACAAATGATGCGTTTGTCAATGGTGCAAGGGCATCTGGAATATCAGGTTCTGGTTCTGCAATTGTAGTGGTCACCCCGTCTATCAGTAAGCAATCCTGTGAACGACTGAGGCAATGGTATACTACAAGATATCCTGATGTTGAGTTAATTGAAACAAAATTCCTCAACTCCGACGATGTCCAAGACGAAATTGAATGAGCAACAAACACATTATTCAAACAGTGTTTGCTGGCTTGGATGAGTCAAGTATGCAAATGAGTATCGGCCAAGCCATTCGTTTGACCCTATTTGGTACCAGCCATGGTCCCGAAGTAGGTGCAATCGTTGAAGGAATACCTGCTGGCATCATTATTGATGCGGATGCTATCCAACATGCAATGGATAAACGTAAACCTGGTGGAAAGTATTCCAGCAAGAGAAATGAAAGCGACAATGTTGAAATTTTGAGCGGCGTGGAAAATGGGATGACAAATGGTAAACCATGCAAAATAAGAATTGCCAATAACGATGCAAAATCAAGTGATTATTCATTTCTCCCACATCACCCTCGACCTGGGCATCAAGACCTGCTAATGCACATAAAAACCGATGGAAAGGCTGATTTAAGAGGCGGTGGCACCTCAAGTGCTAGATTAACTGCACCAATAGTTGCAGTTGCAGCGATATTGGCGCCCATTATCGACAAGATTGGGGTGAAAATTGAAGCACATGTATCGTCTATTGGCAATATTACTGCTCGTGATATCCAATCATGTCCAAATGATTGGCAGAATGAAGAGTGTATAAATTTGAGATGTAAAGATCCTATTGCAGCAAAATCAATGGCACAATATCTAACAACTCTCAGAAGCGAATTGGATTCTGTTGGCAGTAAAGTTGAACTTTGTATTTCGGGATTGCCTCTCGGTTTAGGAGAGCCTTGGTTTGATGGAATTGAACCGGCTCTTGCAAGGGCGATGATGGCAATTCCTGCGGCGAGAGGTGTTGAATTTGGTAGAGGTTTTGACGCAGTGCAAATGCTCGGTTCACAACATAATGATGCGTGGGGTGGAACTGCAACTGAGCCTAAACTAAAAGGAGAATCTCCTGATGGAGCAATCGCTGGATTAGCCAGTGGTGCGCCGTTAATAATTAACATTGCTTTCAAGCCACCTTCGAGTATTGCAAAACCACAATTAACTTTGAATTTAGAGACTGGAACTGAAGAAAATCTTGTAGTCAAAGGAAGACATGACCCGGTAATTGGTCCACGCGCCGTAGCAGTTGTTGAGGCGATGGCAACTTTCATTTTGGCTGATTTAGCATTGAGGGGGGGCTTTTTAGATGACTAAGGAAATGATTACAGTTCACAAATTTGGCGGTTCCTGTCTACGTGATTCTTCAGACCTTGAACGGATTTCACAGGTAATTCAACAAACCGATGGGCAAGCAATCCTTGTTGTTTCTGCATTATGGGGAACTACTGATAGATTACTTAGAGCATCGCATGAACCTCGATATGCTGGCCGCTTAGTGCATGATTTAGAAGAACAACATCTTCGCTTTTCCCCTGGATTGGCAGAGTCAACTCTTGGTCATTTATTCGATGATGTTCTAAAAGGAATTGAAACTTCATTGGTTGAACTTGCAGTGAAACCAGAAGATAATGTGGCAAAAAATCGATTACTGGCAGCAGGGGAAAGATTGAGCGCACTAGTAGTATCGCATTTCCTAAATACAAAAGGAATAGATTCTCACCCTGTAGGGGCAGAGGATATCGGATTGAGACTTAGTGGAAGAGGTAAAGCACCTACTGTAGATCTAGAATCATCAAAAATAAATCTTGACCTATCGGCTTTGTATGGAACACCGGTTATCACTGGCTGGTTTGGACAGGGCATTGATGGAGAATTGGCCTTACTAGGTCGCGGTGGCAGTGACCATACGGCTACTGCAATCGCAAATATTGTTGATGCGGAAAAGGTAATTCTATGGAAAGATGTTGCTGGAGTATTGCCAATAAATCCACGTTGGGGAATAGAGACAACTGCCATCCACTACCTTGGATATGGAGAAGCGATGGAACTTTCTAGATTGGATACTCCTGTTCTCCATCCTGCAACAGTCGAACCTCTAGCATCTGTAGGAATCCCTTTGGAAATAATGCACCTATACCGAGAAAAGGAGTTTTCACAAACCGTCATTGGACCTGATATCTATGATGAATATAGAATAAAGGGAGTTGGCTGCCTGGCAAGTGTAGCATATTTATCCATAGAGATACTCTCTCTTGAAGAACAAAGCAAGAATTTAGGCCAATTGTTGGTGGAGTTATCAAACGAGGATATTTCTTGTTGGCATTTGCACTCTCAACCTGGTGAATTGAAATTAATTATTTCTCAGCACGACCTAATCAAATCTCAAAAAATCGTAACAAAGCATTTCCAAACCCCAAGCGTTGAAATATACTCGGCTATGATTTCACTGGTAGGAAATGGAACTGAACAAGAGCAACTAACATTGTTTGATGAAATTGACAATAGATGGGGTTTGGAATTACTCAGTCAATCACCTCACTCTATGAGATTGATGGCTAAAGAAAAAGACATAAAAGCAATATTAGTGGAGATGAGTGAAAGATTCAATCTATGTAATACTCTTCATCAATAAAGAGAGATTATTACTCTGATTTATTCTCTCGGTAATTCTGCAAGTGGGTTGGAAGATTCAATGCAAATAATCCACCTACAATTAAGAATACAAATAATGTGCCAAGTGCAACACCATATACTGAAATCAATTCAACTGATTCTTTCATTCGCATTGCAACATCTTCAGAGAAGATAGCAACAATGAATGGTAAAATCTTATTTGCGTTTAGTACTATCATCGCTAGAATAGTAGCAAGAATCGGATTTAGAATGAGTGAACGGTGGTACTTACCAACAATCTTCTTTGGATTCATAACATATACTTCATTGGTACGAATACTCGTATCCAACATTGAGTATCTAATCACTCCATTTGATAATTCGAAATACATTATCAGAAGTACTGAATAAACAACGACCAAAATGGATAACATTGTCGGACTATCCGACAATCCAAACACATCATTTGACAAAGTTACCTTTGATGATGCGAATCGTAAAATTGCCAATATGAATAACAGATTGCTTGCAATGGAAAAACGAGCATCTCTTTGGAATGTTCCCCAGAAACCAACAACTGTTGCTGCAGTGATTACCAGCATTTGCATAACAAATGCAAATCCAAGGCTTCCGGTCATAATGTACCAGATTGTTCCTTCTTCTGGTGAGACAATAAATGTTAGAAGTGCAAGAGCGATTAGTAATCCATACACTCCAATCTGAAGGTTTTGTACCATTTTATCTGGTGGCAGGAATTTCATCTTTGGCACAAGAGGGCCACCTAATAGACTCTCGATGAAGGATGGGATTTCAACTGATGGAATCGCGTCCTTTGGGATTTCAGAACCAAGACTCATTTTCCCTGCCAATTTCTTTCTTGAAGGAGCTGATGAACGAACAGTCTTTCCATCATACAAGTGTGAAGTATCATCTTTGGGCTTATTGATAGTCATTATTTCACCTCAGAATCCTCTTGCCCCTGCAAGTGCTACAGATAGTAGCATATCAGGCTCCCAATCCATTATATTGACTCCGAGACCTCTTAATTCACTGATTAATACATCTCTTTCAGTCTTCATTACTTCATATCCAGTTCTATCAAGACGCTTAGCATCAAACTCAAATTCTAGAGATGAAGGTGAAAGAACAGTAACATCGAAATTCCTTGCTCTAAAGTCACGTAATGCATTAAGGATGGTTGGATCATCTTCAAGATTTGACAAGAAAATAATCGGGCTACCCCTATTGATGTGAGGCATTATTCTGTTTACTACTACTTGCAATGGAATATTACCACCGGCAACAGCACCTGATAACTTGGTTAGAATAATGTATAGTTGCTTCTTTCCAGTATCTCTATCCACACTTACAACTTCAGTTCCATATGTAATTACACCAACAGAGTCACGACGGCTTAAGAAAAACTGAGCCAATGATGCTGCAGCTCTTGTTGAATATACCAAGGCATTTCTGGAAACAGGTCCAGTTTCAGAAACTGCTCTTGAATCAACGATGATGATGATATCGGATACCGCATCACGTTCACGCTCATTGACCATCAATCTACCAGTACGGGCATATGCTGCCCAATTTATTGATCTAAAGGAATCACCGTCAAAATATTCACGAAGTGAATAGAATTCTGAACCAGGACCTGGTTGTCTGATATTTACCGCACCAGTGAAAATCTTCGGAACACGAGACTTGACGAATGTATCAGTAAGGTCTTCCATCTTAGGGAACACAAGGAAATCATTGTAGACATGCAATTCTTTTTCCTTGTGAAATAACCCAAAAGCGTCTTGAATCCTAATAGCCACAGGACCCAGACTATAGAAACCACGTAGTGGACATTCAATAGTGTATTCAATCATTGTTTCACGGCGAGGACCTAGTTCCATCAAAATATAATTAGAACCTTGTTTGATCCTCATTACTTCTGGAACTCTATCTCTAACCTCCAATATCTTGGATAATGAAGAGTGGTTTTGCATTCGCAACGTTACATCTAACTCCCCGTCTTCGAAAATACGAGCGTTAGATAATTTACGCATTGCAGAGACATTGCCTAGTGATACTCCTTCTTCTCCCTTCCATTCATCTGCACGACGCCCGGTACTTGCGACGTCTGCATGGCCACCGAAAAGGGCAGCCCAGGTAAGGAAAACAAAGATGACTACGGCAATTGTAACAAGTTGAGTGTTTCGCAAGGTAAGTCCAAGTAAATACATGGATACAGCCAAACTTCCTAACATTGCTGATTTACGACTCCACATCTAAAACACCTCTTTATCAATTACAGAGTTTAGATTCAAACAGTTGGCACTGGTACTTCGCGCAAAATTGATTGAATAACTTCACCTGGTTCAAGACCCTTAATTTGATGTTCGGGCTTGAGGATGATACGGTGTGCAATTGCAATTTCTGCAATTGACTTGATGTCATCAGGTGTAACAAAGTCACGGCCACGAAGAGCGGCTGATGCACGGGAAGTCTTCAGAAGCGCTTGGCTACCACGAGGGGAAGCACCGACGAGAACACGAGGATCTTCACGAGTTCTTGCTACGAGTTCTACCATGTACATACGAAGTGCTGGGTCAACATATACATCTTCACAAGCTTGTTGCATTGCAATAACTCGTTGCGGATCAGTAATTACATCGACATCAACTGCATCCTTTCCACGAGCAATACGGCGGGATAGAATTTCGTCTTCATCAGCACGGTCAGGATATCCGACGGACATCTTGAACATGAAACGGTCAAGTTGTGCTTCTGGGAGAGGGTAAGTACCTTCTTGCTCTACAGGGTTTTGAGTTGCCATTACAATAAACGGTGATGGTAACTTGTGAGTTACTGTACCGATGGTAACTTGCCTCTCTTGCATAGCCTCAAGCAAAGCCGCTTGAGTCTTTGGTGGAGCACGGTTAATCTCGTCCGCTAGTAGAAGGTTACAGAACAAAGGTCCTGGCTTGAAAGTAAATTCTCCCTTCTTAGCATCATAGATGTTAGTACCGGTGATATCAGCTGGTAACAAATCCGGTGTAAATTGAACACGTTTAAAGTCACAACCGAGTGCATCGGCAAAGGTATTTGTCATCAGAGTCTTAGCCAAACCTGGATAATCGTCGAACAGAAGGTTACCGTTGGCGAGGATGTTAACCAACACATTGTCAATAACGTGGGCCTTACCGATAATTACCTTTTGAACTTCCGCAGAAATCGCTGCTGCGATCATTCCGACTGCTTTTAGACGTTCTCGGACCTCAGGTGTGCTCTGATGTCTTGGTTTGGCAGTAGCTGCTGGCACTGGGGCTGGTGCTGCTGGCGCTGGTGCTGCTGCTGGCATTGGAGCCGCAGGGGCAGGCATAGGCGCTGCAGAGGCCACAGGTGCCGCTGGTGCAGGAACTGCTGGGGCTGCTGGTGGTTCTGGGGGTTGCATGTCAATTTCCTCCTATTTATTTGCCCCAACGTCGAATCTGCGGGATTACTTCCCTTAGTTCTTCGTTGGAGTAGACACGATTACTGCTGATCAATTCAACCAATCGTGGGTCGCGGACTAATTGCATTATTTCCGCTGAGCTCTTGAGCGCGAATTCATCGTGCGTCAAGTCATTAAATAGGCGCACCTTAGAGAGCAATGCATCTCTTGTGCGCATATGGTATTGTGAAGCGTCAACTTTGTTAGGTCGTTCGCGGAAGCGAGTCAAATCAAAGACATGTCTCCAATTTTCCTTCTCTGGTACAACCATGATTGCGATGGCTAGAAGGGCGAAAAGATTGAGAATAATCAACCACTTCAATACCACATCGCTAGTAAGTAATACAATTGCACCCATGGCTTCAGTAAAAGGCATGCTCAATGCGCTGGAAACGTGTCTGCTTTCATCAAATACCAAATTGAATTGATCTGGATGACTGGTGATGGTAGTTGACATTTCTTCGTTGTCAAATTCCATCATGTCATAAATTAGTGCAGTGAAATATTGAGAGTTGCCATACCACTGTGTGGAACCTTGAGAAGCGGATAGTCCATTACTTGAAGTACTCCAACATTTGTGATTATTGTCAACATATAGTGGTGAAGTGCATTGTTGCTTACCGGTTTCTCCTGCTAAGTCAATATTCCACAGATGATTGGCGAATACTGAATGGTCTGAAACGAAAACAATACTTCCTGTTACTTTAATTTCACCAACATCGTTGTTAGGTCTCTTATCAATAATTTTTCCACTATTTATAGGATAGTCGATGCGTATGATTAGTCCTGTTTTTCCTTCACCAAGTCTTGGGTTGTTCTCATTGTTGACATCCATATCATGGCGAGCGATGAATGCTGGAGTTGATGCGTGGGCTAATACACTAATTGTACGACCAGTATCAGCCTGTTCATCCAATACCTGAATTGCTGTTGGTCGGTGGAATAGTACTGGCATCCTACAATTGCTAATCTGTATGTGGTCAATCATTGCTTGACTACAAGGAATCCGAGATTCTTCGCCCATTTCAGTTACTTCTCTATCAATACTTGCAACTGACCAAAGTCTTCTTTGGTCTGGAACAATACGTTCACCTTTTTCATCTGCAACCTCATAATATTGGTAAGGATCAACAACTGATGCATCAAAATATTTGACACCAAATTTTTCAGCAACCAATTGTGCATTAGTGCTATTTGCTGCAAGAATGACTTTGCCGCCTTTGTTTACAACAAAATCATACAGTGCTGTTGCCTCAGCGGAATCGAATGGTTTCTCTGGCGCAGCAATAATCAACATTGTGCGGTGTGGTTCTTTCCAATCATTAACTAGCATTGGAGTTGACATGGTGTTAGCAATATTGTAGCCGGCTTCTCCCTCACCTAAATCTGAACGCATAACTGTTAGTTGTTGGTCGGAATGTTCGGGACTATTGTCATATGGAGAGAATACAGTGTCTTTGTTTGAAGACACTAAAGCAATCACGATTGTAGACAGTAATAACGATGAAATTAAGCCGACCATCAGCCATGTCTCAAGGCTAAAACGGGAACCCTCGCTCTCTGCCATTTCAGTCTCTCCATCGGTGTTTGCACAAGCATAACTCAATACAAGCATTCGTCGGAACTTCGCTCCACTCATAATAGTTGTCCATCACTGCGCATTTTCAATTGTGGAGCGGCCTCCCTCTTTCTATTCATTTTTCATATAATACGCCGGATTGTGGAAACAATGTGCCGGATAATTACGAGGATATAATTCGTGCTCAGATTCTCAGCAATAACAATAATTTCATTATTTGAAAAAACGCTCTGCTGTTTAACGCCTAGGACAATAAATTGCCAATAGAAGAATGGTAAGTAACTCATAAAAACCGAACCACGCTAAATTGCTAGTATTTTCACTTAATCCGTCACCATCTGATGAGCCGCCACCTGATGACTGGTCATCGACAACATCTTCTGCTGCTGAGACTTTGAGGTCAAATGTTGTTGAACGAACTCTTTCATCGCCTTCAGATATCACTGAGAATGTGATTTCACAAGTTCTATCTGGATGGCTAATAGAAGCTATGAATTTAACATCAAATCCTTTTGCAACATTGTTATCTAATTCAGTAGGTTCAACAACCAGATTGTCAAATTGTTCCAAACCTTCTGCTTTGAGGTTCGGGCAACTTCTAATTTCAATATCTGCACTTGTCACCGCATCTCGATAATTGCCCCAATTTGAAACTAGGATTTCGACTTCAATCCAGGTATCTGAATACATGGATTGATCTTCGACACTATTAGGTTGTAGATTGAAGTTCTTTGGCAACTTAACCCCTGCATCAAGGTCTTGACTGGATACTGTTTGGTCGGTTACTACTTCCTCTGCAGTCAATGTTAGAACATATGTATCCGAAGGACTGAAACTTCGTATCTCAAGTGCGCTATTATCTGTTAATGTAAAGGTGAAAGAAAGATTCTCCCCCCCTGCTACTGTCCCTGTATCTGGTCCATCAACGATAAAAGGGATATCTGAATCCCATTCTAAATTGAAATTAACATTTAACTCATTTTGGCGAGAGTTTTCAATAAATATTACTAATTCTCCACTAATATCCCAATCATCCTCCATCTCAACTTCATAATTTCCATCAACATTAGTTACCCAACCTAATTCCCAACTTCCAATAGAAGGTTGGGCTGATGTGTTAATTGTAATCGGCATTAGCATCAAGATGAAAATTGCTATAATTGTTCTACCTTTTGTGTGAATCAAATAACCACCTCATCGTAAAAAACCTTCAATCGCTCGCTTTGTTAATACGCGAACCATCTTTTTTCTATATCTTGTAGACAGTGTAGTATTGTTTACTGGATTTATTGATTTTTGAATTGCCTCTGAAAGTGATTTGACGCTTTCAGCACCGGTCCAGCCCTCTTCTAATACTTCAGAGACTTGCTCATCGTGCATCTTAGGAATTGATTCTAAAGCGGTTGACGCAATGAGCAGCGACTTTTCGTCACCTGCAATCCATGATGCGGCAATACCAGCCTCTGGGAAATCCCATGAATCACGAACACGCAATTTTTGGTAGCAGCCTGTTCTTTGTTGAGACTCTTCAGGAAGTGTGACTTTGAGCAAAAACTCACCCGCTTCGAGAATATTCTTTTTCTTACCATCTAACTGGTAAAAATTGCCAATCGGAACTTGTTTTTCTCCTGAAGGACCTACAATGTGCACTACTGCTTCAAGGACCATCAAATTAGGAGCGAGGTCGCCTTGATAAGTAGCAACACAAAGAGTATTTTGATTAGGAATCACCCTGCAATCAGCACCAGTTCCACAGTCTGCTTTGAGACACCAATCAATACTGCGCCTCCAATCTTCTCCTTGATTAAACCAAAAACAACGTGTATCAAGGCAAAGGTTTCCACCAAGTGTTGCATTCCTTCGAATTAACGATGTGGCCACTTTTGAGGCCGCCTCAGCAATCAATGGATGTGCTCCATTCGCTTCGGTCAAATCTGATAATCGTGCCATGCAACCAATTTCTGTAGCAGAAATGACATTTGCACCTTCTATTTTAGCAAGAGAAATAACATGAGGTTTTGTGTTTATATGCCATTTGTAATTTGGAATCAAATCTGTTCCACCTGCAACCCAATCAAATTGTTGGCCATCTTCCATTAATTGCAATGCAATTTCACATGCTTGCTCAACGGAGGTGGGGTGATGTAGTGTAAAAGGTGGCATTAGCATCAATTCTCACCTCCCATCTGACGTTGTTCTTTTTTGAGCCATGCCCTTCCAGCAAAGCCAAGTTCTGCTAACTGTTCTGGAAGCGGTTCTGTTGCTGCTCTCCAACCCTCAACTTGGTCTTCTAGAGGGATATTTGGATCAAAGCCAAACAAGACTCCGTTAACATATGGTGATGTATCATCACTTCTTTGTCGTGCGATATCTCTGACCTTATGCTGTGCTGCTCTGTCAACAACGACTTGTTGCATAGCAGAATGAGTCAATCTCGGACATTCTAATTCAAGCGCATCGCCAATGGACAAGGCCTTCATTTTCTTTTCAATTGCGAAAAATACAGTATCTGGAGTCAATGGTAAATCATTAATTCTAATTCCAATTGCATCGTAGACTGAATTAACTACAGCCGGTAATATCGGCAATAGCGGTCCTTCACCCGCTTCTTTTGCACCGAATGGCCCTTCTGGGTCACATGATTCTACGATAATTGGCTCAACATGTGGCATTTCATGGACTGATGGAATCTTGTATTCTAACAGATTAGCATTCTGTAAATGTCCTGTTCGCCCATAGACCATTTCTTCTGAAATCACTTGCCCAAGCCCCATGTGACAAGAGCCGATTATCTGCCCCTTTACAGCCAATGGATTCAATGCTTTACCGCAATCATGGGCTGCCCAAACATTTGTACATTTTATTTTGCCGGTTTCGATGTCAACATCAGTTTCTGCAACATATGCAGAGAATGAATATGCTGGAGCCAATCCAGCTGCTGCTCCTTTGTGAACTCCACCCATTGGAGGTGAACGATACGCGCCACTGGAGATCAATGCCCCTTTATCCTCTTGCGCTTTGTGTAATGCTTTGAGATATGAAACACCGATCGATGGGTCATGTTTGTAGTAGATTCTCCTGTCGTTTAGTACCAAAAGGTCGGGATGATATCCAATCATTTCCCAAGCAGCATTTAGCAACTTGTCTCTAATCCCAATCGCTGCACGGATTGCAGCATTTGCATTCATGAAAGTGACACGGCTAGAATATGAACCAAGGTCAACAGGACTGGTATCGCTTTCATGTGAGCGAACGTGAATCATTTCGATTGGCAGTGCTAATACTTCAGCAACCACTTGCGCTACTGCAGTAGTGGAACCTTGACCAATCTCTGCAGCACCAGAATGAACTGTTACACCACCATCCATGTCTACTTGGATGTGAACAGTTGCATGTGGGAACTTGTTAGGGTCCCAATGAATCGGCAAGCCTGAGCCGCTAATGAAAAATCCACAACCAATGCCAATTCCTTTGCCGAGAGGTAATTGTCTAAACTTATTATCCCAATCAGAACGTTCTCTGACTTTTTCAAGTGCTTCACGCATACCGTTGCTGGTAATTCTAAATCCACTGATTGTCTTGCTATGTGGCGGTAGTAAATTTGCTAGCCTCAAATCAATTGGGTCAACTGATAAATCCTCAGCCATTTGGTCAAGACCGACTTCTACTGCACATCTTGTATTGACTGCCCCATGCCCTCTCATTGCACCACTCGCTGGTTTATTTGTCCAAACTCTTGCACCGGTATAATGGAATGAACCCAATTCATATGGAGCAGTTGCTAGTACTCCATTGTAGTATGAAGTGACATGGCCAAAACTTGCGAATGCACCGCCATCGATTAATGCATCAATATCAAAACCAGTAATTCTCGCTTGATCATCTGCACTCATTTTGACTTCAATATGGCTTGGATGTCGTCCTCTATTTATCATATAGACTTCTTCTCTATCAAATGTAATTCTCACTGGCCGTCCACATTTGCGCGATAATAATGCTGCACACATTTCGTGAGGAAATGGGTCGGATTTTCCACCAAATCCGCCACCGACAAAGGTTCTAACGACATTGATTTGATGCATTGGAACCTCTAAGACTGTTGAAAGAGCGCGGTGCGTATAATGAGGTACTTGAGTTGGCGTGTACAATTGTAAACGTCCATTTGGGTCCCAATGAGCGACTACTGCATGAGGTTCTGTGAATCCGTGGTGGACTCCTTTCATGGTCCATTTGTTATGATTACTGGCTGAAGGTTTTTCAATTAAACTTCGGTCTCCAAATTCTTGGAATACTCGCTTTTGAACATTGGTCATGGCAAGGTGATATTTGCCTCTCCAATGGATTGGTTCATCGACATCCTCCAAACCTTTCTTTGGGTCAAATATCGGTTCAAGTTCCTCATATTCTACTTCAAATAATGAAAGTGCGTGTAGTGCTGTGGCTTCGTCAACTGCAGCCACACAGGCCACCAAGTCTCCGACGTGTCTGACTTTTTCCACCGCCATTGCGTGTTCATCTTTTGTCACTGGCAGAACACCAAAGCTGTTTGGAGAATCTTTTCCTGTTGCTACTGCCAACACACCTGGTAATGCTTCAACTTTACTAGTATCAATGGATATTATCTTGGCGTAGTGATGCGGTGAGCGTAATATTTTTGCAATGCATTCATTGGGCAATCTTACATCATCACCATACCATGCTTGGCCAGTTACTTTTGCATTGGAATCTACATATTTCATTGATTTACCAACTGCTGTTCCGGTTCTTACACTATCATGTACATGAGAACCTGCTGGTTGTTTTTCGCGCCCGCCGGCCATCTCAGGAATATATTGTAGGTCTCTTTCAGCCATTATTGGTCTTGAACCACCGGAACCGGGAGGTGGGAAAGATTGCTTTCCTGCGATGCGCTTACCATCTTTGCGAGTGGTATTACCTTCACTACCGGGTTGTTGCTTATATCCACCAGACATGAGATCACCTCGCGTGGCCCGGAGGCATTTCCGGTTGCTCTGGACCTGATGGATGTGGGTCTGGATGAGGAGAACTTGCAGGTTTTTCAGCCTCTACTTCACCTCTGTGAATAGCCGCCGCTGCCTGAATTGATTCAACGATTTGTTGGTATCCTGTGCATCTGCAAAGATTTCCTTCAATTGCAGTCTTTACTTCTTCATCCGTTGGCGAAGTATTTGTATTGAGCAACGATTGTGCTGAAATAAGGAATCCTGGCGTACAAAATCCACATTGCGAACCACCATATTTTGCAAAACAATTCTGAATCGGAGCAAGTTGGCCACCATCTGCAAGGCCTTCTACTGTGATTATTTCACAATCTGAAACTTGCCCAGCGAGAGTGAGGCAGGAAAGTTGTGGTTGGCCATCAACCATTACTGTACAACAGCCACAAGTTCCTAAATCACAACCCCTCTTTACCCCTAAAGTGCCAACTTTATCTCTAAGGACATCTAGTAATGTTGCATTCGATGTTGTGAGGACTTCAACGTCCTCGCCATTGACTTTCGCCGACCAAATCTCCTTAGTTCCATAAGGGAGCATGTCCACATGTTCTGTCCCTACCATGATAGTCGCCTACGGCGAGGTCTGGTCGGTCACTAATGATGCTATTGGAAAATTACCTCAAGTATTACTCCGATAACTTACTGAGGTATAGTCATCCATTCCAGTCAGAGGTTCAACCCAATCAGGGTCTCCCGGCAGCACTAATCCATCACCTAACTGGGTCAATTGTTGTGCAATAGAGCGCTGGTTTTGTTGTAATAAGTCCCAATTGATTTCATCATCAGACCATCGGTACCATCTCTTCAAACTACGATGACTACGAACCAAATGTGCATATAGTTTCAAATGTAACTTGGCTGAGTTAGGCCACCAATACATGAAAATTAGGAAAACGAAGAAGAATGGCAAATGTGTTAACTTTTCTAATAGCCAATGCATAGACAATAATTCATTGATTGGACTGGCTTCTGCCAAAAGCGACCAAGTCACCATCAAAGATGCAATAACCCACCAAATTGGGAAAGTTATTACGGCTGCAAGAACTTTGTATGTTGCCAATGCAGATTTATCTACTGCATCTGATTTCTTCAAAAAATGCATCACTAAGTAATTGGTTTGATAGGCAGGGAAATTGCCAATTACTGCACTCCAAGTGATTAATCCAAGCATCCAAACGGCAGCCCATGACCATTTTACAATGAGGATAAAGAAGGCAAATGTGCTCAGCCGTTCAGGCTTACTGTCTACATCTAACGGAGTGATTCCTCTATCATCTAAATTTGCAAAATGTACGGTACAATCTTCAACAATTTTTGCAGTTTTGTCCGGTTCATTTTGAGCCATGAACTCCCATCCAGCACGAATCCTTCTAGCACCTAATACCGATTGATAATAAGTGGGTTTTTTGAAAGTCTCTCCCATTTGTCGAGCCCTCTCAGCATGGACTACTCCTTTTCCTCTCCAAATGAATTCCCTTTCTTCCCAAGAGGTTTTGGATAATGATGCCCGTTTTAGTTCAGCATCAATAGATTTTGTCACCAATGTGACCCACTCTCTATCGAGTTTATCTTGTGCTTCAAAGTCTTCCATTATCTCTGGTAATTGTGGCAAGGTCATCGGCCTTTCTATGACTACAGCACAACGTTCTCTGAAAGTAGTTGAATCGGAATAGTGTAATCCGATTGGCACCAATTGGGGTCTTGGTTTACCCAACTCTTCCGCTTCTCTAATCGCTGCTTGAATTATCCTTGCAGCACCTGAGCGAGCCTGCCTAGAACTTGCATCTGTATGGCTCGTTCCTTCAGGGAAAATAATCAACCTTCCTCCATTTGCAACAGCGCTTGATACTGTCGCTAATTGATTTTTATTTCTATCACTTGCAGCCGCTTTGTTTTTACTATCTTGTGAACGTTCGATGGGCAAGGCTCCCGCAGCTTTGATGAATTTGCCTAAAATTGGTACTTTGAAGAGTGTATGTTTGGCAATCATCGACTGCCTACCCGGTAAGGCTGCATGCATTAACATCGGGTCAATAAGGCCAGATGGATGCCAAGCAATGAATAGCAGTCCACCTTCATCTGGTAAATTATCTTCATCAACAAGATTGATTTCTCTGAACCAAACTGAGACCAAAGCACGGGTGAACCTGCGAGTTAAACGATAAATGAATCCAACCTTTGGATGATTATCTCCAACAGGGTCCTTTAACCACTTCATAACCGAGCCTATTGCCTAATAGTAAATTAATTGAACACCGGATGAAACCGAATCTGACATTATTCAACCATCAAGTTCTGCATCTACGATCGATTCAATATCAACATCGATAGATTCAACATACGCTTTGGCTGAAATATTTGATGCTGCAAAACTGCCTTCTTCTTTGTCGGAAACTAATCCTGCAATTAATAGCACTACTAAGAAAATAATTGCAAAAGCACCTATTGTTAGAGCTATACCGGAAATACCATCTGACGAACCATCTGATGAAGAAATTTCTTTGCTCGGATTCATCAACATAATATCGGCTGTAATGATTGCAGTTGAATAAGAATCCCCACCATCATTACCAATTCCACGAATGGAAATAGTATGATTTCCTTCTAATGAAATACCAGGTAAGTGTTCAAGATTATGAATTAGGTCAATGGCTGAAATTGTGAATTCCTCGTCGCCATGGTCAAAGGAATGAAGGTTGGTCCAATCATCTCTCAGATGATTGCTTCTCCATTGAATTGTATCCACTGTTTGCGAAATATTGAATTGCATTGCATCTGAACTCTCTAAGTGAATACGGTTATCCATGCCAATTTCTGTTATGAGATTGATTGTAATATTATTGTTAAAAGTATAATCGCGCTGTGCTGCCTCCATTACTGAATCAAGTGCTCTTACTTCGCCATGACCGTATACATTGTTTTGCCGGTTTTTAGGCAAGGTATCTTCTAAACAAGGCTCGTTCTTAAGCATATAATGGCATTGTCTATAGGTGGCAGTTTCTTGCATAATATTTCTAATGTCAAATGGAGATAAATCGGGATTTGCTTGATACATTAGCGCTGCAACTCCTGCTGCGCCTGGTGTTGCCATTGAAGTCCCTGACATGGCGGTATAACCAGTACCACTATTTGCTTGAACAGACATTACATCGGAACCGACATAAGCAATATTTGGCTTTATTCTTCCTTCTTCTGATGGCCCTTGACTAGAATATATTGCGATTCCAGAATCCTTGTCCAATGCTCCAACAGTGATTACATCTTCAGCAGAACCTGGAGTTCCGATTGACATTGGTACGGCACTGTTTCCTGCTGCGATAAATAATGCGATTCCAGAACGAACCATTTCATTTGCATAGCGATTAACACTGTCTTCTTCGGATGATGTCCATTCGATAGGACCTGGCCCTCCAAGACTCATTGATGCTGCACGTATATTGAATTCGAAGCGATGGTCAACAGTCCACTGCATACCTGCCATAACAGTTGCAAATGAACCTGAGCCGCCTGCATCAAGCACCTTGACACCGACTAAAAATGCCTGCGGGGCCATTCCAATATGCTCGTAATTAGGCGCTCCAGTTCCTGCAGTTGTACCTGCACAATGAGAACCATGTCCATGGTCGTCGTATGGAAAGACTTCAGTTCCATTAGTTAAAGTCGGATTATTCACTGGGTCATAAAAACCAATCACTTTCGGGTCATAGGTTGAGTTATCATCATCCAAATCATCAATACTTGCGTGCGCTCCATCAATTCCTGTGTCGATGATAGCAACAGTAGAACCGGCACCATCATAGCCAGTATTTTGCCAAACTTGGTCGACTCCATGCAATACTGCTGAATCTCCATTATTTATTGTTAAAATACCATCCAATTCAACCATAACTACACCTGGTAGTGAAATCGTTTCTAATATGGAGTCTGCTGGAACTCTTCCTGCAAGTGCATCAATATGCTTTAATGTCCATTGATGTTGATAATTTACTTCTCGTTCCAGTAGTTCAATTTCTTCTTGACCCGGAGTGTGGTCGAAATCAATGATTAGCGGCAGTGTTTGAGATTCATCTAAGAAAATCGGATTGTCCTTATGCAACTCAACCATATCTCCAATCTTGTTATGATTTCGGTCAACGGTAGTTTCAACCCACCAACCTTCTTCAGAATTATCACTGGATTTTTCTGCTTTAACCGGTGTCACCATCATCAAAGTTGGTAATAAAAAAATGACTAGACAGAATATTGCCATTGCGTTCCGGAATACCATCTTGTTACCACCTGCAGTACATCCACTAGCGTTTATCCTTTCAATATAGTGTTTGCTGGTTTCCTAAGTCGCAACCATTATTCTACAAGTAATTGCTACTTTTCTTGATTTGCCGGAATAAACATTAAATCAGTAGTTAGAAATCGCGTCTTGATTATTATGGCTGCACCAACCAGAAATGCCCCGCAAAGAGTTTCATCCCAAGGATTATTATCGCGCGCAACCGATTCTAGTGCTATATATTCAGCCCCCGATAATAATGCCGAGATTCTACCAATGGTAATTAGCCAGCCTGGTAAAGTTAGAACGCAAGATGATATCAATCTGGAGAAGTTCGCCCAATTAGTAATGTATTTCGTGGCATTAATTGCCATTTGGGGCGGGATTTTTAGTATTGCTTTTGATGAAGATGCCACAAATTCTAATTTTCTCCTATTATTTATCGGTGGATTGATTTCTGCAGCGATGGCAATCTCTTGGATCGAATTACAATCGAAGAAAAATGCACATCAATTGATGGAAGTGCAAAACTACATGCTAGGTCTCGGCTTCTTCTTTGCCACTGTTGGCACATTATGGGGCGCTCGTTATCTAATGGGCTTCGCTACTGGAACATTAGATCTTGAACTCTTTGGAGATCCGGACACATATGACTTTGACGGAGACAAATGGCAACCAAATGCAAATGGAATATATTTGCAAGTGATAGCCGTAATCGCTCTATTATATGGTGAAATAAAACTTCTCAAAAGATACAAAGGTGCGACAACATTTGGTTGGGGTGTTGCAATTTATGGCCCGTTAGCATTGATGATTACCGGCGTAGGACCTTGGATTGATTGGTCTAATAATGAAGTATCTTACGAGTTAGGAATCGCCATAATTGTACTCTCTTTCGTCAGCATGGAAGCAGCCTTACGTTCAAATAAATCAATGCACTTCTTCGTTGTTGCAATCGTGTCAGGGCTAGTACCTATTCTCTACGAATTATTCAACACAAATGCTCCTGCTGGAGGCGAAGGTGGAGCATTATCCTTACTAATTTTCATTATTGCAATTCAGGGTTACTATGCCTCTAAGCAAGAACTACGCTCTGATTTGATGCAGAAAGCAAGTGTCCTATTAGTCGGTGAAGTATTAATTGCAATGTTCATTGCCAGAATTAACGACCTAAACTTAATTCTTGGACCATTAAGGTCTGAAAATATGGGTATGTTATCTGAACAATTATCACTTCCCGTGATGTTGTGGATAACAGTACTAATTGCATATTTCCCTGCAGTAATGCAACGCAGAGTACCATGGATGCCTATTGGTTTGGCATTTTCTCTATTCTTTTTACCTACAGAGTCCAATATGATTCCTTGGATAATCACATTGGTTATGATTCCATACATGTTATTCATCAATTCTAATACAAGAAAGTGGGTTGCTGATTTAACTGTAGCAATGATTGCAGTTTCATTTTTTATGACTGATTTATTGGCGCGCTCTGATAGTATTAATTACGCCGACATATTTTCGATTCCTTATGCACATTATCTAATTCCGATAGCATTAGTAATTATTGCTGAAGTCGGTTTCAAAAAGGGAAAAATATCCTCTTGGGCACACTTATCCATCGTATGTGGAGTTGTGTTGTCACGAGCAATATTAAGCGCTGAAGAATGGTTCTTACCTTGGGTATTCGTGGCATATATCCTGTATATTGCAAATTATAGCCTCAAGTCTGCTAGTAAATCGAACACATTTAACGACAGAAAAGAAGCATCTCTCACAATTGTAATCGCACTAGGTTCAACTTTGCTCTTGGCAGTATTTGGAAAACTAAACTTACCTGAAACAGCACTTGATGACATGCTATCTGGGTTTAATCTCTCATTAATGATATTAGGAATTGGATCATATTACCTATTACGTATTGGCAGAAATGTTGAATTCGATATCGGGATGTTGCTGAATTGGAAAACACAAAAAAAGAGTGTAACTACATTTAATTCTGAACTAAATGCATGGGTTGAAGTTGATACAAAAAGTGAAGATTATATCAAACGATTTGAACAAAGTTGGTTGGATAAATCTTGGGGCTCTCTTGCGAGAATGGGGATGATTGTTCCCCTTGTGTTTATGACAATCGCAATAGCCTCAGTAGAGTATAGACCTCTCGCTGAAAACCCTCTTTGGGTGATGCTTTTGGCAATTCCAGTTGCAATATTAGTTTTTGAGATTCTTGCACTCGATAAAATTAGTTCCCTTACAAGAGCAACTGGAGTATGGATGTTAGTCATAATGGCACTTCCAATTGTTATTAAAATGTTAATTGTAAGAGGTGAAGCAACAGCTGAGGAGTTGGAGGCGCTTAATGGATTGATACTTGCTGCTATTGTTTTAGATTTGATTTTAATCGCTGCACCATTCATTGTGAACTCTCAAATAAACAAACGAGGAATAGATGATGAAGTATTATCTAAAAACTCCGATGTTGCAGCATTGGCTGGACTTCTGGTACTTGCAATGATGGATACTTCAGGAGGTTTACTTCTTATCAGCATGTTTGTGTTAGTGACAATTAGAGCAATAAAACACAGACACAATATGTTGCTGATGGCATCTCCTCTAATTTTCTTATTCGTTGGAAAAACTTGGCTAACAGAATTTGGATTGGCCAATACGATTCGAGATGCTATGAACATTAATGTTGAATATGGATTCCTTTCGATTGCAAATATCAGTGGTTGGATAATTGCAATCCAAATGGGAATCGTTTGGATTATGGCAACTAGAACAATGGACGATGATAACAAAATTGAATTGCCATGGTGGGGCTCAATGGCTTGGGTTGGTGTAGGATTAATCGCTGCAATACCTGAAGTTACTTGGCTGCCAACAGTTTTCACAATAATGTTGACCGGGAGCGCTATTTACAGAGGAAAGGTTTCATTCATTCCTATGATGCCTATTGCCTTCTTCTTCTCATTCATTATAGGAATGAATGGTGACGCTAATTTTGTTGATTTCAGTGGTGGAGAAATATTTGGATGGAGTGCTATTGCTGCTGCATTCTTTACATTATCACTATCGGCGATGGAGATGACCGATTGGTTATATTCAAAGTGTGATGAAATTGATAATGAACTTGAAAAATGGGAAACATTTTTCTTCCAGGGGTCATCCACTCAGGCGGGAAGAGACCAAATTTCTGATTCACTCAGAATAATGGGCATTGTAGCATTTATGTTATCATTTGATGTTGCAGTAGGAATTGGCCCTGTTATTGCTGCTGTTTGGGTCACATATATCGCAATACGTAAAGGTAATACAAATGGACTACTATTGATGCCATTATTGCATGGTATTTCAATCGCCAACTGTTTGAATGAAGCCGAAATTGCTGAAGAAGAAATTAGACAACTCTTCGTTGGATTATTAATGGCCATTGAAGGTGGAGTTCTAATCTACTTCTCTACTCAAAATGACAGGGTATTCGAATGGCAGACTTTCAATTGGGAGAGCGATAATGATTTCTTAGATTTCATGGACTACTTGGGAATGGGTGGATTACTGTCAGCAATTATAGGTACATGGTATGCATTTGAAGGAACGAATATTGATTCATTTTCTTGGTTGATAATGACTGTACTCTTTACCATGGTTGCTATTCAAGGATTTTCTAAGGAAAACGATGCTCGATGGAGAAGAGGGTTCGGAGGATTCGGTTCATTGGTTACAGCATTCATTTTCGCCAATACATTAGATTCTGATATTTTCCAAGCACTCGGTTATGTCTTCCTTGGAATACTTGGATTCGGTTATGGTGCAATGTTCAGCCAAAGAATTGGTGAAGAAGGTGAAATTTATGTCGCTGAGGAATCAAGCCAAGGCGGCCTACTACAAGTTGCTAAGAAAGTCGCAGTGGTGGAAGAACCAAGCCAAGGCGGCCTACTACAAGCTACTAAGGCAATGCCGGCAACAAAACAAAAGCAACCAGAAATCGTTGCAAAAATACCTAAAATTGAGCCTAAAGAAACTCCTGCGATTCATGGTGGATTAATTGAAACTGCTGACGGGTTTGCAATTAGACTACCAGGTGATGTAGTTCAGAACATTTTGAATTCAATCAACAATACTCCACATGAAGGATTCAAACCAGTATTAGGTTTCTCACCTTCTGGACAAGTGATGCTAAACTTTGAAACTGAATGATCCGGTTCAGTCACGAGTTGTTGCCCCTTCAGCACTGCGCCTAATTGAAAGGGTCAAGCCTCATGGCTTCAATATGGACGAAAAGTCACAGCGCTTGGTCTGGATAGACCTAGAAATGACAGGATTAGATATTGACAGTGAGTCCATCATTGAAATTGCTACCGTTATCACCGATGGGGAATTGAATATCCTCGCGGAAGGGCCAAACCTAGCAATTTGTGTCAGTGAAGAATTATTGGCAAACATGGATGAGTGGAATACTAGCCACCACAACCAGAGCGGTTTAGTGGAAAGAGTTCGTAACCAATCTGTTTCGGTTGAAGAAGCCGAAAAACAAACAATTGAATTCATATCTAAATGGGTGGATAAGGGTGTTGCTCCATTATGCGGCAATTCCATTTGGAATGACCGTAAATTCATGGAAAAGGAGATGAAACAATTAGTGCAATACCTACACTATAGAATGATAGATGTCTCCACCATTAAAGAGTTATCAAAGCGATGGTATCCCGATATTGAAGGGTTTCAAAAGAAGGGGTGCCACCTTGCGCTTGATGATATTTTAGAGTCGATTGAAGAATTGAAATACTTTAGAAATAAACTATTCAATAGTTGAATTATTCTTCCTCTAGATATTGCTTATCTTCTGAAATAATACTCTTTTTAGGCATCATTCTATAAGCGAATATTGATGCACTTAGAGCAATAATTCCTGCAATAATAGATGATGCTTGCATTCCTTCAATAAATGCAAAACGAGCATTTTCAATCAAAATATCTCCCGCTGGATCACCATCCATCTTGAGTTTCTGGCCAATACTTATCGCTTTCGGAAAGGAGGTATTGATATCAGGGGCAAGATGTTCTAATCCGTCCGGTATTACGATGCTTCGCTGATATAATTCATTCAATGCACTACCGCCAATTGCAATTCCCAATGCGCCTCCAACTTCTCGGCTGGCATCATTGGTAGCACTCCCTACTCCAGCCTTGTCTTCTGGTATTGCATCCATAACGACTGTTGTTGATGGTGCCATAGTCAATCCCATACCAAGGCCAAGGAACCAAAACATTAGTGCCAACATTAAGTAAGGTGTATCCATTGAAACCTGTGAGAAAATTGCCAAGGCAAGAGTAACCAATAATAATCCAGTTCCTACAACTCGATTAACACCAAATTTTGATACTAATTTATCGCTATTGGCTGCTGCTGGCATTAATCCGAATGGTAGTGGGAAGAAGCGAATGGCTGCTTCAAGTGGTGAATAACCTCTTACCAGTTGAAAATGTAACATCTGCATAAACATGAATGAAAACATGACGAAAAATGCTAAACTGATAGCCACAAGACCTACTGTATAACCCCTATTTGAGAAAAATGACATCGGCAATATTGGATGAGGAGTCTTACTCTCCCATTTTATGAAAACTATTAGCGAAATAATTCCTATTACAAAGGCCGCGATTACTTCGTTACTACGCCAACCTAAATTTGGACCTTCTATTATCCCAAAGAGAATTGTACTTAGAGTAACTATTGATAATATTGAACCAACCCAATCAAGTGGCGTGGTTGTGGTTTCTTTTGATTGAGGGACATATTTTGCCCCAATAATAAGCGCTAAGAAAATTATTGGCACATTGATTAAGAAAATATCCTGCCATTGGTAGTGCTCCATAATATAACCTCCAACGAGCAATCCAATTGGAGCACCAATTCCTGCCATCGCCGCCCATATTCCAATCGCCTTGCCGCGCTCATCCTTTGGGAAGACCACAATTACAATCGAGAGAGTTGCTGGCATTACCAAAGCCGCCCCAAGCCCCATCATCGCTCTTGCAGCGATTACTTGGTTTGCTGTTTCCGCGAAAAATGCCGCCCAGCCTGCTGAACTGGCTAATATCACCATACCAACCTGTAAAGCGCTTCTGCGGCCAAATCTATCGCCAAGAGAACCCATTACCAATAGTGTTCCTCCAAAAATCAATGCATATGCATCTACAATCCATTGCATTTGAGAATTATCAGCACCTAAATCAATTGCCAATTTTGGCAATGCCACATTTAGAGTGACGTTGTTGAGCATTACAATGACAAGACTGAGGCTCATTATTCCTAAAATAATCCAGCGATTCTCGTGGTGTGAATGGAGATTACTCATATTGCTAGCGGTTTTGAGGTACTTTATCAACCGGTTGCCATTTATCTTGGCAAGTTATTTATTAACGGTTCATAATTCACTATTGGTTACTTCGCCAAGATGATTGTGAATAGTCAACTCCTTTGTGTGCGGATAGAATTCGTGCTATCACTGCTATTGCTATTTCTTCGGGTGTTTCAGCGCCAATGTTTAGCCCGATAGGGCATTGAATTTCATCCAATGACTTCTGTGAAAATCCGCTTTTCAGACATTCAGACTCAAATGCCTGCCATTTACTTCTGCTACCAATGACTCCAATTCGTGGTTTGCTGTTTGAATCGTTTTCATCTTCTAATTCTAATATAGATAACAAAGAAATCAACCTCTCTTGATCCTCGGCCCAGTCATGACCCAGTAACAAAATATCACTAAAACGAGCAAGAGATTGCTTCGTTTCTGCGTTTTTGTTTTCGTTGCCAGAAAAAAATGTTGCTACTGTTGAACACTGCGATTCTATTGAATTTACAAACTCTTCAGCAGTGACGAAATCACTTCTAGTGTCGTGTATTGAATAATTCCAACCCAAAGATCCGAATCCTTTTACCAATGCTTTGGCACAATGTCCAGCACCCATCAATAATACATGTGGCATAGCTATTATCACCTCAATGGCGAGGGTGACTTGGCCCCCGCATAATGAATCAAGAGGTGTTACTTGATAGCCCTTCGCACCTTTATTAAGCCCATAAGTAATTACTTCCCCACTAGCCTTTGATGATTGCTTTAGCAATTCTCTACAGCGTTGTAAAACCTCCATTTCAAGCCCTGCACCGCCAATAGTGCCAACACATTGTTCATTTTCTTCAAACCCTGAAAGTGCCAATCTGGCCCCTATTTTACCAGGAACGCTGCCTGATGTACTGATTACACTTGCAATGACAACGGAATGACTTTGTTCAAGGCGTGATAACGCCCATGCCAAAACCGCTGCGGTCATATCCACGCCTTGCGGGGTTCACACATACACTTTGCGACTACAACTGTTCAGTCAGTTTGTAGAAGTGTTTGCTCGTGATCTAATAATAACTGTAAATCTTGTTGTGTGTCAATATTCAAAGAAATTAATTGATAATTTACCTGAACTGGGTTGAAAGAAACAAGTTCTCTCAAAGGTTCATCGGGATTAGCGGCTAATACTTCTTCAATATCATCTCCAGCAATAATTACTGGATGGCCACTCCTCTTGTTGCTTACCGGCTTACATGAATTATTAGATTCAATCAACTGTTTGACCATGGTAACATTCCACCCTGGTCTATCCACTGGTGCAATTAGCACCATCCTCGGAATTCTTCCATGTTCACCACACAATGACATCAATCCACATTGTATACTTCCAGTTCGACCTTCTTGAGGCGCTTTATTGATTACGATTGTAGCGCCTGGCACTGATGTTAAACAATCAAATGCCAATTCAGATGATGTTACTACGACGATGGGTGAGCACCCTGCAGTTTGTAAACGGCCAAATGCCAACCCGAGCAAATTGGTATCTCCAACACTGACAAGTGCCTTGGGTTGGCCAAGTCGGGATGATGCTCCCGCAGCCAAAATAATTGCTGGAATCCCCTTGGCCATGATGTTGGCACAACAGAGCTATTCTTTGATTAATCGGCTAATAGTCATGAGAATTGAATATATTGCTGCTCAAATAATCATCGCGTCTTGAAATACCCTAATAGTTCTCAACATTCATGGAAGAAACTGCAGGTAAAACATTAGACCCCTATTATAAGTCAATGCAGTTATTACGCAATACTGTAAATGGTAGCGATTCACTTCAATGGGATGATGCCGAATATGGAAAAGTTGAGATTTTTGTCAGAGGAATGTCAAGACGGTGGTACAAAATAAATGCCCATCAACTTACAGCGGATATTATTGGTGAGAAAAAAAAGCCACATTGGACAAGTTCGTGGGTAATTTGTGTAAGAGGTGCTGCATGGAGAACTGACTTTGCCAATGACATCTCATTTACGGTTAGCATTTGTATTCACACAAATAAAAGTGGCTCTCATCTTCCGATAGGAGATAGTTTAGTCAGCCTATGTTTGTCATTAGCAAATGACAAAACTACATCGATGAATATTCCATTACTCGCACAATTCATTGTTTGTCCAAGAACGCGGTTATCAACAATAGAAATATTCCAAGAAGAAGGTATTCTCACAACTTGTATGTTGCAAGAGGCTGATGATTATTTCGAGGAATGGGATGAAGATTGGGAAGAAGAGGAGTTGCATTCCGAATTTCTCAACCAGCAAAATATTATTTCTGCTTATCTTGCACAACTAGGCACTCAACCAGAAATATCGGCTGCTGAATTAAGAATGGAACATGAAATTCAGATAAGGGAAGAAAAGATGGTTAATGATTTCGAACAAATGATTTATGACCATGAAAGGGCAGCGGATAGACGATACTGAATCAGAAATCTTTAGTAATTTCACGCCCGATAATCATTCTTTGAATCTGTGATGAACCCTCATAAATTTGCATTACTTTAGCACCTCTCATAAGACGTGCAACCGGATATTCTTCTGAATATCCATATCCACCGAAAATTTGTACTGCATCGGTAGAAACCTGCATTGCTGCATCTGCTGCAAATCTCTTAGCATGCGCTGCAGATTCGGTATTACGAATTCCATTATCTGCTTCGTAGGCACTTTTCCAAGTCAATAAGCGACTAGCCTCAACTTGGGTTTTCATATCGGCAAGCATGAATTGAATCGCTTGGTGCTTGTGTAAAGGCTTACCAAATGTGTATCTCTCATTAGAATATTGCAAAGCATGCTCATATGCTGCTCTTGCTAAACCTGTTGCATGTGCAGCGATATTGGGCCTGCTCATATCAAAAGCACTCATGGCATTCATCCATCCACCGGATTCAGAACCACCGATTAGATTCTCAAGTGGAACTCTAACATTATCAAAAGTAATTGCACGTGTATCCGAACATCTCTGGCCCATGTTGACTTCTTTTTTGCCTAGAGAGAACCCTTCAGCCCCTGCTTCTATGATAAATCCAGACATCCCATTATAACCTGCATCTGGGTCTGTTTTTGCGAGAATAAAGAAGAAGTCAGCGTATCCTGCTCCGGTAATAAACATCTTTGAACCATTGATGACATATTCACCTCCATCACGTATTGCTGTTGTTTTACAGGCTGCTAAATCAGAACCTGCATCAGGTTCTGTGACACCATATGATGCCAAAGCACCATCTTCTGTGATTTTCCTTAACCATTTTTGCTTCTGTTCTTCTGTTGCACCGGTGATAATAGGGGCACAAGCCAATGATGTTGCATATGCTGCCGTAGCAAATCCAGGGTCACCCCAAGCAAGTTCTTCATTTACCAATACTTCCTCAATCGAACCCAATCCTGCTCCCCCGTATTTTTCAGGGATGTGGAGATTAAGCAACCCCATCTCATGTGCAGCCTGTATCGCCTCCTTCGGGTATTGTGATTCCGCATCCCAATGCTCTGCATTAGGGCGAATCTCGTCAACTGCAAACTCATGTGCGAGTTCACGCAACATCTCTTGCATCTCATCAAGTTGGAAGTTGACCATAACACCCCCAGCAGGAACCCCCTTATGAGGATTGAAACAATAATAACATCGGAATTAGATATTATTGTGGCTTTTCGCTATCTTAGACTACAAATTGTTTCTGCCAATATCGATAATCCCTTCATATGATGCTACTAACATTGCCAAGAAAATCCCATAGAATAATATCAATAACAAACCTTCCCATCGCTTAAACTCATAATGTGTCCACATCATGAAAATCGCCATCACTGAGCCCAATATTGTTGCAGGAATGATGAAATCCAACAACAAGGGTGCACCAGTAGTTGTCATCTCTAATGGACTGATTACCGCTGCTATACCGATGGATAATAATGGGTCTGTGATATTGGAGCCAATCAAAGTTCCAATCGCCACACCTTCACTTTTTCTAGCAGCCATCAAAGCGATTGTTAATTCAGGAAGTGAGGTTCCAAATCCAGAGATTGTTGTGCCGATAACTGAATGTGGAACATTCATTGAAACAGCTAAATCACTTCCGACTAACACAAGATGGTTTGCAGCAAACACAGCAAATGAAAGCCCCAAGGCTATCATTGCGAAATATGCAGCAGTACTCCAATTAGATCCACTTGCCTCAATTTCTATTGATTTACCTGATAATTCGTCCTCTCTAATCTCTTTACGATGTAGAAGTAACCATGAAACATATAGGGAATAAATGAGGATTAAAATTAACCCCTCAATACGAGTCAAATTGTTTCCAGTGTAGATAAAAAAACTCAACAATAATAATGACAGGAGCATTATTAATCCATCTCTTTTTAGCCATGAAGGTCGTATTTTCATCCCCCTAAACAATACTACTATACCAAGAATTAGAGTTATTTGAACTAGAATAGAACCGAAAATCCCTCCAATTGCAAAATCGGCACTCTCTGGATTGACAACGGAATCTAGTGCAGCAGATGAAGTTACCAATATTTCCGGTAATGAAGTGCCAATAGAAACGATGGTCAATCCGATAACAACTTCAGGGATACCTGCCCTCTGTGCCAATCCTTTAGCACCTTTAATGAAAAAATCCGCAGATGTAACCAATAATGCTAATGCTAATCCTAATAGAAATAATGAAAGTGGAAGATTATCCCAACCAACCTTATCTTTCCATAATTTGAATCCAATTATTGCAGCAAATAGCGAACCTGTAATGGCGAGGGTGTTGAAATGGACTAATTCGGGTATTCCCATTACCTTTTTCCGCCCTTCCATATACACCCGAGTTCTCCATTCCTTCTTGACGCTTATGTTAGCAATGTGTTCAATTGGTTGGTTTAGGAAAAACAAATAATACACCGGAGATGCGGATAAGATATGTGGAAACGGGCGGGAGCGGAACTGCTCGGGACAGCATTGATGGTTGCAGCAGGATGTGGAAGCATTGCCTACGGCGCTTCGGCGGCTGTTGTTTGCCTATCATTTGGAGTTGGAGTTACAATAGCGATACTAATTTTCGGACCAATCTCAGGCGCTCATATCAATCCTGCGGTTAGCATTGCATTTTACCGGCATGGTAATTTAGAAAAAAATGCAGTTATCCCATATATTTGTGCGCAAATCATTGGCGCATTGATTGCAGCAGTTGCTATTTCTGGTGCAGGACCTACAACTATTGCTACTGGATATTCTTATGCAAGTGCATTCATTATCGAAGTATTCATCACATTTGTATTGATGGCAAATATACTGTGGATAATTAGCAACAGTGAAAATAGAATTATTGTATCTTCATGGATTGGCGGATGCGTAGCAATATTAGCGTTCTTATTCGGACCTGCAACTGGTGCAAGTATGAATCCGGCACGAACAATTGGTCCAAATATTATCTCTGGACTCTATAGCAGCATACCATTCTATATATTGTCAACTATTGTTGGCGCCTGGCTTGCTGCGGAATTGTTTTTGAGAATTAGCCAAAAAGAAACCGTCTCAGAATAATTAAGAACAGGTAGTTCGAAGAATTTCTATTACATGTTCAAGTGATGGTATAGTGTAATCTTCAAGTGGAGGAGAAAATGGCACAGGAGTATCCAATGCCCCAATTACAACCGGTACAGATTCCATATTGTAAAAACAAGATTCTATTATCCTAGATTGGATTGTGTGTCCAAGACCACCACTCCATTGACCTTCTTGTAATATGACAAGTCTTCCAGTCCGAGTTACCGATTCAATACATGTTTGAGCATCAAATGGTAATAGAGTACGCAAATCAATTATCTCAACTTCAATATTTTCTTGTGCTAATTGTTGTGCTGCCTTTAATGCAATATGAAGCATTGAACCCCATGTTACCAAAGTCACATCTCGGCCACCTCTGATTACTGCAGCCTTGCCAATCTTGAAAGGTTGACCATTTTCAATAGATTGTTTTACAGATTCGGTATCAACTTTCTGATTGATATTTTGTCCCCAACCAGTAAGTCCACCTCGCAATCCATACAATCCAATGTGTTCAAGCATCAACACTGGGTCATTCAATTCCGCAGCCTCCATTAGTAGGTCATAGGCATCTTGGGGGGTTCCTGGAGCCAATACAACTAACCCAGGGTCATTGGCAAACCATGATTCTATCATATTAGCATGGAAAGGACCTGAACGAGTTTTTCCTCCGAGTGGAATACGAATAGTCATCGGACACTCTGCCCCCCATCTCCAACGAAGCATAGCTGCATTGTTGATCAAAGCATTATATCCGAGCGCAGTAAAACCACCAAATTGGATTTCTAGCATTGGCCTCATTCCAGATAATGCAGCACCAACACCTGTGTGAACGATGACTGCCTCACAGAGTGGCATGTCGATCAATTTATCAGAATGACCTGCATTTTTTAATGCCATATTCATTCCAAATGCGCCTGCTACCTCCATATCTTCGCCGATAAATACGCAGTTGTCTTGGTGACGTGTAGCAATATCTGCCATCGCTTGTTGTATTGCACGGGCGTATGTCCAACCTCCACTTTCAGTATATTGTAAAGTACATTGTCCAATATCAAGTGGTGAATCAAGCAATTGCACTTCTTCGCTGCCATTTATTCTTGAAAGGTGGTCTTGATGAGTATCAGCATCATTCAGTGAAGTGATTCCTTTTGTTACAGTCTCTGGACTTGGCCATTCCATATCCTCAAGATCTCCACGTGCATCGTCAACAAATTGCTGTTCTTCATTTGATATCGCTGTCAAAACATCTTCATCTACACCTAGGTCAACAAGGAGTTGACGATGTGTTGGAATTGGGTCTTTCGCTTGCCAATACTCAAGTAAGTCTTTGTCTACATAACCCGCTGGAGTTCCAGTCTCACTTCCCAAGTATAGATCGTCGTGATGATGAGCATGTCCGCAACCACGCATTGTTTCAACATGAATCATTGTAGGCCCACCGCCATCTAATGTGAATTCACGCGCACAGGCAGTACTCGCGTGCCAAGATGCTGGGTCAGAGCCATCGATTGTCCAAGATGGGAATCCCATGGCCACTGCTTTATCAGCCCAAACTTCAACTCCAGATTGTTTTGCTGGAGGAGTATCCAAAGCGATTTGGTTATTTTGTAAAATGTAGCAAATAGGCAGTCCTCTCGCACCTGCTAAGTTCAGTGCCTCCCAATATTCTCCCGATGATGAAGCGCCTTCGCCAATACAAGCAATATGGAAGCGTTGCAAATTCTGTCTCCATGCAGCAAATGCTAATCCGGTCATAGTAACGCTAGCAATCGGCAATGGTGCAGTAGGAGGTAAAACACCTACATGCCATGCACCAATGTGCAAGTCTCTTCCACCAGCATTTTCCCAGCCACCATTTTGATTAGAGCCTGCTTTTCCAACATTTGCCGCCATAACATCTAGGGGCGTATCTCCCATTGCTAATCCAAGACCCATATCTCTAATCATCGGAGCAACTAAATCTCCATCATAGCCGTTTCCAGGAGTCGCGTCACGTGAGGCATCAATTTGGCGATTAAGAGCGGTAGCAACTGCAACAACCCCTTCTTGCCATGTAGAACGGAAGCCCTTTCCACCAAATTTACTTCCATCCGGAGTTTCTATGCCATCGTTGAAAATATTCTTCAACTGTTCATCTAAATATCTGGTCCTTTCCATCAATCTTTGCCACTCAAGACGCTGTTCTATAGTTACAGACATATAATGTGCTAAGCGCCTTAATGCCAAGCGCATATCTATGAGAAAGTGTGTATTTCGTCTTTCAATAAATTCATCCAAGGTTCTCCTTGGAATAACTTCAACATCATTTTGACCCTCCATTTTTGCATCGATTTGTGCTTTCATTGCTCGCTCCAATGCCTGTAAAAAGCGATTACTGAAATTATGCCACGAAGGACCTTCAAATTGTTTTGGCTCATTTCCAATCATATGATCCCAAACGGTTGCGACAAGGAAAAGATGACCATCATGTCGTTGTGTTACAAAACGAAGAACCTCTTGCTTTGCTGCATCTGCATGAAGTTGTTGAGTAAATTCGAGAGGTTGCTTTGGACGCCATTCAGCGCCGTGAATTACAGGTAAGTCGCCTTGTTCCATGTTGCTGCCTCATGTTGGGGCAGAAGGGGGTCTCCTTCAAGCCTATGCATTATATCCACCAAACAACCGGAGAAAGATTGATATTCAATAAGTATCAACAAAAAAGCATGCCACCTCATGAAGTAATGGGTAAACTTGCTGAAAACATTGCTGCATCTGCTGCAGATGCTGTCAATTTGGAAAAGGTGGAAAAGAAATGGTGGTGGAAACCACTAACAAAATTATTAATTATTGCCCCATTTATTGCATTGGCAGTGTATTATTATAGTTGATTTACAACAATTTTACTCCGCTTCAAGGCGATTACTCATTTCTGAATTATAACATTCATTGAGAATATCTTGGTTTCTAAATGTCAAGATAAAACCGAACAATGCGGGAACACATAGTAGCCCTAAGGAAAGAGGCCACGAACCAGACAGGTCATACACCGGCCCAACTATTAGAGGTCCGACAATTGTACCTGCTGCCCAAGCAGTACCAAATGCTCCAAAAGCCAATCCAGGATTCCCTGAACCATACGCTTGGTTAGCAGCGGCATCTATCATAGTCAACATTGGGATTTGTGTAGCGGCAATAGCGAATTGGTATATTCCAAGCATTATAATCATCGCTATAATCGCTTGTTTCCCAGATAAGTGGAATCCTAAAACTCCGACCATTGCCAAAGAAATAGTCACCACTATCCAACCCATTAGCATATATCTGGTAGGTCCATTTTTGTCGACAAGTTTCCCCCAAAACAATGAACCAATACCTTGGGTGAAAACCATTACTAGCAATACTCCACCAATCGCTGCAGGTTTTAGGCCAAGTTCATCATTGAGAAATAATGGCCCTCCTGCCTCCAAAGCACCTGTTGCTAGCGTAGTTATTCCTATCAATATTCCAACTCTTAACAATACTGGATTGGTGATGAATACCTTTAGAGAAACGTTACCTTGCGCCGGTTCTTGAGCATCTCCAATTGCAGAAGAGGAATACCAAACAACAGGAATTACAGAAAGGGTTGCTAATGAAAGTACAATGAAGGCAACTGATTCGAAGTATTGAAACAACACTCCACCGAGAACAGGCCCTAATAGTCCTCCAATCGCGGCCATTGCAATCAATTTTCCAGCCTGTTCTCCGAATTTATTAGGCCATAATTGTGATGCTGATGCCAGACATGCAGTCATCACAGCAGCACCAGATGCTCCATGCAATAATCTAGCGCCAGCAAGAATGAGGAATGCATGTGGAAGTAATTCTTCTGTTGCAACGAGGTACATTAATGCAGAAGCCGATAATAGAAAGAGCGATAATAAAATGGTCCTACCACAACCAATCCTATCGGTTAAACGTCCAGTCAATGGGCCTAACAAAAACATTGGAACTGCCCAAATTGAAACTAATAATGTAGCCTGGGTTGCACTGAAGCCGAATTGATCTTGCCACGCAGGCAAAATAGGCACGATGAATGCATATCCAAGATAATCCACGAATAAGGCCATAACTAAGGCTGGGAAGGCAAATGCCCTCCTCCTTTGCTGATTTTTCACTCCTCTTCCTCCAATTCTGGCAAGGAGTCAAGTACTTCTTTGGTTAATTTCACAGCATCTTCAATTTGCGTCATTAGAGTCAAATCTGAAACTGCACCTGGCCGGCCAAGACTCCACAATAATTCATGGATTATTTCCGTTGTCAACTTTGTCATTTTGAGGACTTGAGGGTCGATTCGAACCATAAACTCATCTTCATGAATTGCAACATAATCTGGTTCCTCATCAAGAATTGAATCCATAATCTCTAATATTTCATCCCCAATATCATCCGCTTGATTTTGAAGAATAGTTTCCATTGTAGAACCTGTACTGAGTTTACTGGAAGGCTTTGCTCCCCCGCCTAGGGTTTTATCGCCTATACTCATTTCTTTGAATGAAGGAACTGTTGATGCCTTTTTTCCAAGTCCGTCTTCGTCACTACTTTCAACATCGTTTGACTCTTCTTGGGGTGAGTTTTCACTCGCTTCTTCAACTAATCTATTCAGAGCAATTCGCAGCATAGAAGACATCATTGACAAATCTACTTCTTCATCAACTTCTATTCCTTCCTCTCCCAATTGTTGCATTATTTCTTTAATGAAGTCTGTATTAATTTTTTCTGGACTAACCAACCCTTTCAGCATCGGGAGAGCCCATTTTCCATCTCCCATCACCATTCCAACATCAAAAGTACCTCCTCCACCAGTCCCACTATCAATATCAGCAGGTGGTGGGACAAATTGCTTCCTAGTGTGTTTTCCAATTTGTTCTATCAATGTAGACATATCAATAGGTTTTGACATTACTTCTGCTATTCCTGCTTTAGCTGCAGACATCAAATAATCATCAGTAACATTTCGTGATAGTACCATGATGCGGCATTTGAATGCGAATTCTGGGTCGCTCATCAAGCGTTGACTGGCATCTATTACATCGCCAGTGGTCCACTCACCATCCATCAATACCACTTCCGGCATTGTTGCTAGTGCAGTACCTTCTGCTTGGCGAAGGGTGCTTGCCCTCGTAACATCAAAGCCCTCTCTTTCCAATGAGTTTGCGAGGAGGCCGCGACGGCCTTCATTTTCATCTGCAACAATTACCTTTGCCATGTAATCACCTCTTCAACCCATAGGGGTTGGCAATCAGCCTTCAAACTCTTCCCTTCAAATACTGATTCTAAGTAGTTTGTTGAGGTGTTCAATAAAGCCATTTATCAAGTTTAGAACTTTTTGAATAATACTAAACAGTATTCACTACTTCAGTATTCGATTTCATTCGGCTTAGCCGCATGCCATGCCATGATTCCACCACTTAGGTTATACAGCCTTGAAGAATCAAAGCCTGATTGTGTAAGAAGTATTATTGCCAGTTCTGATCTCACTCCGGCTCTACAATGAACCAAAATATCTCGGTCAATGGGTAAATCATTGATTATTGAAACAACTTTACCGTGGTCAATATTATAGTCAACCGAGGTAATTCTTGCTCGGTCATATTCCATTTCTGAACGAACATCCAAGATATATGGCGACCACCCATTATCCTTCTTTTGAAGCACTTCAGCCATACTAATCTCAGTGTGCATCAATTTCCCAGTGTTGGCTTTTCCCTTTTGAACCCCTTGCCCATTATTCATTTCAATGATGCTTGGAGGCGTAGCACACCATTGGCTAGATTCAAACATTTCACTAACCATTTTCAAGTCAATTACCTGCTCTCTATCTGCACTTTTTGAATATTTTAATATGTTGAAATCCATTCTTTCCGCATCATAAATTAGTAGACGTCCTGACAAGGATTCTCCAATTCCTAATATTATCTTTATCGCTTCCGTTGCTTGAATCGAACCAATAACGCCTGGCAATACCCCGAGAACCCCACCCTCTTGGCAATTCGGAACTGCATCTGCAGGTGGTGCTTCGGGGAATAAATCACGGTAGCATGGACCACCATTATTGTTGAACACAGTAACTTGTCCCTCAAAACGGTGAACTGAACCATATACCCAAGGTAATCCTAGTATTGAACAGGCATCATCTATCAAATAGCGAGTCGGAATGTTATCTGTGCCATCGATTAAAACATCCCAACCTTGCTGCAATATTTCAAGAGCATTATCTGGATTAAGCCTTTCTTCTATAGAAATTACTTGTATTGATGGGTCGAGAGAATTGATACTCTCCTTTGCAGATATTGACTTTGATTGATCAACTTTATTCGTGTCATGAATAATTTGTCGCTGCAAGTTTGAAATATCAACAACATCATCATCGATAATACCAATTTTGCCAATTCCTGCCGCTGCCAAATACAGTAATGCTGGACTCCCCAATCCTCCTGCCCCTACGACAAGAACACTGGCATCGACCAACTTTTGTTGGCCCTTGAGACCTACTTGCGGCAATGTGATATGCCGCGCGTGGCGTGATAGGTCGACCATGCACTGTCCAACATTAACATAGCAATGAATCCGTCGCCGAAGTGGTAAGCGCAATAAATGCTCAATAGCCGTTTTCTTCTAACCACTTCTCAGCATCCATTGCCGCTTGACAACCCATTCCAGCCGCGGTAATCGCTTGTCTGTAGCGAGTATCCACTACATCACCTGCAGCAAATACACCATCAACTGAAGTCATAGTGTGCTGCTTGTGAAGAATGTACCCTTCTTCATCGGTTTCAACTTGGCCATCAAGGAAAGAAGTGATTGGAGTATGTCCGATAGCAATGAATGCCCCTGTTGCTGCAATCGTTTCTGTAGAGCCATCACGCGGGTCTTCAACAATCGCACCAGTCAACCCTTTTTCATCACTTAACCACTCTATTATTTGTCTAAAGGTTTTGATTTCTATCTTGTCGTGGTTTGCAGCTCGTTGATACATTATTGTTGATGCCTTGAAAACATCTCTGCGATGAAGGAGTGTAACTTTACTTGCGAATCTGGTTAAGAATGTTGCTTCTTCACAAGCGGAATCTCCTCCACCAATTACCAGCACTTCCTCATCCCTGAAGAAAGCGCCATCGCATGTAGCGCATGTTGAGATGCCGCGTCCTTTCTGTTCTTCCTCACCTTTGGCGCCAAGCCAAATTGATTCTGCACCTGTTGATACAATTATTGCATGAGCCAAATATGTCTCTCCTTCAACAACCACTTTGTATGGTTTCTCAGATAGATCTACGGATTCAACATTCCTGTCCTCAACGGTTAGACCGAAACGTTCTGCTTGTTCTCTTAATTCCATCATCATCTCAGGTCCACCAATACCCTGTGGGTAGCCGGGATAGTTCTCAACATCGCTAGTAAGCATTAACTGACCCCCTGACATATATCCTGCGAACATCAATGGATCTAACATTGCTCTAGCCGCGTATAATCCTGCAGTATATCCGGCTGGACCGGAACCAATAATGATGACATTTCGGATATCAGACATACAATCACCTTGTTAGGGAATGTTCCCAAACATAGGCACTCTTTCAATGTTGACTATGATTTCAGTAGCAATTTATTGAAGGCGTCAGAGGAAATGAAAGCAAAATATAACATCATATCATTTCAGAAATACATGCGATTGCCGCCCTTGCATGAGGTTCAATTCTCGGTTCAATATGCTGCGGTTTTGCACCCGGACCAATTATCCCCAAGCCGATTGGTTTGTCGTGCTTCAATTGTAAATCTATAATTGCTTTAGTGACTGCTTGGCCCATCGCCAAACCATGCTTTGTTTGTCCTTTCTCAATTATTCCCAAACATGCTACTGCATCAATTTCATCCTTTCTCAGTTGTCTATCGATAGCAAGTGGGATCTCCATTGAACCAGGCACCCATACAACTTCGGCAATTTCCAAACCTAAAGTTTCGGCTTCCTGTAGGGCAAATTCAAGCATTTTAGAAATTTCTTCCTTATGGAAAGAACCGCAAATTATAGAAATTTTTGTCATGGTATCACTTCTCTGCAAGTATTCTCTCTACTGTGGAGACAATCGTTTGTGTGTTTGAATCTATCTCAATGTTGACAGCATCTCCTTCCTGTTTTGTACCCAAAGTTGTCATGCGAAGTGTTTCGGGGATAAGGTGGAGTGCAAAAACATTTGATTGAACTGCTCCGACGGTCAATGATATTCCATCAATTGCAACAAATCCTTTCTCAATGATGTATTTTTGTAATGAGAGTGGGGCAATGATTGAGATGTCTTTACCCTCTCCGTTTTCTATTATTGAGTGAATTAATCCCGCAGACATGACATGTCCCGATAATAGATGCCCTCCTAACTCATCACCAAAGCGAAGCGCTCGTTCAAAATTAACTTGACTTCCAGTTTCAAGGTCGGAAAGTGTTGTTCTCTGCAATGTTTCCGCTATAATCTCAAAATCAACAATAGTGTCGTTTATCGAAGTCACTGTCAGACAAACTCCATCGATGCTTACACTTGCACCGATTTGCAAGTTTTCCGTTTCTGGTAACTTGATTGATACTTTCGTAACCGACTCACCTTGTGAAGTTGCAATGATAGATGCAATGCCCTGGACAATACCTGTGAACATTCATTGACCACCCGTAGAGTCATCAGAGGCATTCCCCTCTGCCGATAATTTCAATATTCTCGCAATAATCTTTCGAGTCCCGTCTAAATCATCATTAAGACCCTCAACTCTAACCACTTCTATAGAATCAAAACCCAATTCCAATAACTGCGATTTTATTTTCTCTACTGCATGTATTTGGTCATAACCAAGTGCAATGATATCTGGTTTGACAATCGGCAAAATATCAAAAATCGCTACATTTGGAGGATTGCCAATTATTGAATCATCTACTGGTTTTAGTCCTTCGACCATTCTTCGGCGCAAATCTTGTCCAGTAACTGGTTCGTGCTTTCGCTTTCGCACCGTATCATCGTGTGCAACAACTACTGTTAGATGGTCTCCCAGTGCTTTGGCCTGCTCAAGGTAGTGTAGATGTCCTGCATGAAGTAAGTCAAAAACTCCAACCGCCATCACTCTCTTCATCGTCTCACCTCATCACTTGCTACAGGTTGCCATTCATCTCAATATCGGTTGCAAAGATTACCCCGTTGTTGTTGATTAAAATTTTAGAGCCTTGATTAATTGTTCCCCTTCTAAGAAAGGAATATTCCTCTGCATGGCCCAAATTCGTGCATCACCTACCGACAATGCACCATCGCCATCTGATTGTAACATCTCAGCACCGATCACTACCGGAGTCATACCTGCAAGTCGCGCCAATCCAACCGCCAATTCCGTATGACCTTGACGTCGTGATAATCCTCCTTCGGATTCCCTGCAAACCGGAATATGCCCTGGTGTCCTAAACTCGTTCCCAAGAGCTTTTCTGGCTTCTTCTCCTGTAATGCCTGATCGTTTACATTCCTCGACAAGTTCTGCGAACCGTCGTGTTGTCAAGGCTCTATCATGGTCGGTAATCCCTGTATATGTTCCACGATGATTCAAGGACAGTGTAAATGCAGAACGTGAATCGTATCGCAAATCATCGGTAATTAATTCTGCAAGTACTAAATTATCCGAAACCAAAGCCGGATGAGTGTGTAAGTCTTGCAAAAATGGCAAGGAAAATAACTCTCCCACTTCATGCCCTATTGCTAAAAATAGTAATCCACCACAATCCTTTCTCAATTGTCGCATCGTCGCTGGCTGCGCAGACTGACCGGGGAAAAGTAAATCTGTTTCACCTTCCCTGTTTTCAGAGTCAAAAAGGCAAATCGGGTTACCTATTTTGAAGGCATTAACAGCCATAGATACCGCCTCGTCCATATCTACTCGTCATAGCCCTACTTCATAGAGAGTCGTATGTTATATTGTCATGAAATGGAGACAAAAAGAGATGAATTTGCAAACAGCCTACAGAAAGGGGTTAAGGAGAGACGACCTTTGGGTTGGTTCTGCGGGGGGGTCATGCTATGCCAATCAAGTTAGGTCCAGCCGGAATTCCATTGTCCTGTAAAGGGAGAACAATTGTTGAAGGAATGGATGATATTATTTCTCTCGGATTGGAAACAATGGAAGTTCAAACTGTTAGAATGGTCGCTCCAAATCACTTTGAGCAATATTGGCAAGCAGGTGTTCTTTCAAATAAAACTGAGTTTGAAATGAACATTCATGGCCCATATTATTCGGAATTATTAGGTGGTAAGGTTGAGAGAGGTCGAAGTCTTACCAAAATTGAATCAACTTTACAAGCGGCCCGTACAATCAATGCTCGCCATATCACATTACATGCTGGCCATTATGGTGATATGGGGCGTGGGACTGCTGCTAACGAACAAGTTGCAAATGTTTTCGCTGGAATAGTAGAGCGAGTCGCTGCTATCTGGCATGATGATGAGGACGAATTTCCTGTTTTCCCTTGGATAAAGAATGGCACTCCATCTAAGATTGGTGTTGAAACATCTGGAAGACAAGAATTATGGGGAAGTTTGGAAGAAGTTCTAGAAGTTGTCAATCATGTTGAGGGGACAATTCCGGTCCTCAATATTGCACACATTCATTCTAGAGGGCATGGACGAATGAGAACCTCTGAAGATTATGGTGAATTATTTGACCAAGTTAGAGAATCTATTGGAACAAAGGAGTTCTATTGTCACTTTTCTGGAGTTGACCATCGTGGTGGTAATGCCATGCATTATACTCAAATCAAGAAATCTGACCTGAACTTTGAACCTCTTGCCGAATTTATCGTTGAAGATGGAGGTTGGTTAGACATTACACTAATTTCAGATTCACCACTACTAGAACACGATGCTATGTACATGTTGCAAAATATTGAGAAATCACGTCATAAGCAACTTGAACGCAAAGCCCGTGAAGATAGAAGAAGAGCACTTACACTTCAGAGTGGAAGTTCAGAAAATGCAATTGCTGCACGCAAAGCACAACAAGCAATGCACCTAGAAACTGCTGATGAATCGCCTACTGCAAAGAAACCTGAAACTGTTAAGGCTGCAGAAACACCTTCTACAAAGGAAACCAAAAAAGAAGACGATGAAGTGTTGGATTTAGAAAAATCTGATGACCAACTTTTCTGAGTTGGTATTATCAATTAGGTTGTAAAACTTAACTTTGCCATTATCTTACAGTGGTAAGCGACTTAAGCAAGGGGTGCAGGGAGACAATTGGTTGACATGGTGTCTATTGGAATATTGGGCCTCGGAAATTGGGGCAGTGCAATCGCGAAAATGTGGCTTGATGAAGGACACAAGGTCAAAGGATGGACTATTGAATCAGAAGTATATGAGTCAATAACAATGGATAACATCAATCACAAATATCTACCAAAAATGTCACTTAAAGGCATGGATGTTTCAATGCACATCGAAGATACTATCAAGGGGGTTGAAGTTGTTGTTCTAGCCGTACCATCATCAGTTATTTTAGATGTCGTAGACCAAGTAATTCCGCACCTACGTCCAAGACATGTAATACTTGACTTGGCAAAGGGATTAGCACCAGGTAATCAGATAATTTCTCATGCTATTCAGGAGAAATTGTCTGCTGCAAATATGTCAAACCCGGTGGCTGTTGTCACAGGACCAACAATTGCACCCGAAGCTGCTGCTGGAGTGATGACTACTGCGCTAGTGGCCAGTGAAGACGTTTCTGTTGCGAAAAAACTAGCAAAGACATTGACCACTCAAACTTTCATTTTACATCCTGCATCAGACCCTATCGGAGCTGAACTTTGGGGTGCTTTCAAAAATGTAGTTGCCCTTGCTTGCGGATTGGTTGATGGCCTGAAGCAAGTTGGCTCATTGGGCGGAGATAATCTCAAGGCTGCAATCTTCATGGCCGGATTCAAAGAAGGGTGCCTATTACTGCCTCAACTTGGTGCTAGAGCCGAGGTAGCATTCGGACCTGCGGGATTAGGCGATCTTTATGTTACTGCGACTTCCCCTCATGGTAGAAATCGCTCGATGGGTGAAAAATTAGGAACTGGAATGACATTAGAAGAGGCATTGGAAGAGATGCACATGGTTGCTGAAGGTGTAAGAGCGACAAGAATGTTCTGCGAAAGAGCAGAAGACGATAAAATCAATGTCCCATTTACCAAAGCATTGAACACTTTACTTGACGGTTATATCGATGCTGAAGAATGCTGCCGAAGAATGGTAAATCTTCATTGATTGGAGAGATGAATTACTGCATATAATGCGGTGCTGTTTTGAATGGTGGCGATATGGCAATGCTATGGCGGAGGAATTGACTGAGTTGGAAGCGAGATTATTTGAGTGGCTTCGCCAATCAGATTTCCACCTCACCCCATGGTCAACCGAGGATGCTGCTGTAATTTTTGAAGTAGATGATGATGCTGTTTACGAAGCGATTGCATCTTTGACAAAGAAAGTCCCCGACCGCATACAAGTCTTTTACAAAAATGGCTCTTTACATATTGCAGTTGATTGAGATTCACTCTTCTGAGTCTTCTTCTTGTTGAACAAATTTACCGTGATGATGTAATGATGCCATTTTTGCTGGCAGAAAAATAGTAGACCAAGATGGTCTTTGCACATCTCCTTCTTCAGTGAATTTTGAACGTATTATCATTGACAGCATATCTATCAATACAACTACTATAAACACGATTATCAGCAATGCAACTACCTTATCATATTGTAACATCTTTAGATATGTATTGAGGTATAATCCAATACCACCCGCACCAACTAATCCGATTACTGTTCCATGTCTAACATTATATTCAAACATGAACATCAGATGAGAAAGAAGGTTATTTGCAGATTCAGGTATTGCTACTAGGTAAGTTGTTTCGGCGCGTGTCATCCCCATTGCTCTCGCTGCTTCAAGAGGTGCGTTTCTAATTCCCTCAATCGACTCAAATTGCAATTTTCCAAGATAGCCAACTGTGTAAAAGGTCATAGCAAATATCCCTGCAAGTGTACCTATATCAAAAATAATTACGAATAATATCGCCCAAATTATTGAAGGTAAACTTCTCATTGCTGAAAGGATTACACGTGAAGGAAATGAAACCCATTTTGGAGATAGGTTATTTGCTGCAAAGGCTGCCAAAGGCAAAGCGATAATAAAACCAAAAGCAGTTGATACAAAGGCAATTTTGATAGTTTCAACCATTCCCTTCCATGCTACAGAACAAAATAATCCAACGCTTTCTTGACATACTGGATATGATTGTGCTTCCAATACAGACCAATTAGGCGGCCATAATGATTCTTCAAAGAAAATGTTCAAATTTCTCCATCCGCCTTCCAATCGACCCCAGTCACCGACTAAATCATTGAATGTGATCAATGCTAATAGCAAGGATAATGCTCCGATAATGAGGACTCTTGAATTCATCGATTTTCCTCCTCAATCAATTTACCATCAACAATTCTCCAAATTCTATTTGCAACTTGATATGCTAACTCTTCATGGTGCTCAACCATGACCAAGGCTGATTTCTTCTCTCTAATCGTCGCTTTAACCGTCCTCATTACAATTTCAACATTATCGTCATCTAATTCTCCCAAGAACTCATCAGCAAGAACGAGTTTTGGTTGCTGGGCAACGGTTCTTGCTATTGCAACCCTTCTCTGTTGGCCACCAGATAGTGTCCTAATTGGCTGTTCGGAAAAATCGGTTAAGCCAAAATTATGTAATGCTTTATCGACTATTAGTCGCAATTTTTTCGATAAGGGGAATACCGGTGGAATCCATTTGGATGCGCACATTCTAGCACCCATTTCAACATTTGAACGAACGCTCATATTGCTGATCAAACCGAGTCTTTGTGGAATATATCCTAAGCCTCCACGACGATCTACTTTCAATTCTACCAAACCAGAGATTGGCCTAATCAATCCCGCTAATGTTCGCAATAGAGTTGTTTTTCCAATCCCTGAGGGACCCAATACTGCAATTACATCACCTGAGTAAATTTCTAGATTTATTTCGTCTATCAAAGTTGTTTCATATCCGATAGAAACATCGACCAACTTTGCTAATAGTTTTGCCATCTCAATTACTCCAATTTGCCTTATTTCATGCTTGATATTTTTCTTCCATGTATTGGGAAATTCCTGGAACTTGTGAAATTAGGGCAGAATATGAATCTAAATGTTGTTCGGCATTGGTTTCAATAATACCATGGGTATTGAGAATGTTTTCCAAAATTGAGCGCCCATCTTCACTCTCTTGTAGTCCTACCAATGCAGAGACTATTGCAACTCTATCTGAATCTGAGATGGAATCTGACTGATACATCAATGGATGGCTTGGGGCATTTCCGAAGGCTGGTAATTTGATGTAATTGTGCAGTTCTAAGCACCACTCCTTATTGGCCTCAGCATTGTCATTATTACAGTAAGAATCAATTGTGCTATCCTTGGCAAATGCCACATCTCCGATACCATCGCTCAAGCACTTCAGCGCCCCTGAATATCCATAATATGGAGTCCCTGATTCAGGAATGCTCGCTTGTTCGCTAAAGAAATTGAATATTGTATTACGAAGTGATTCAATATCTTCAGTATCGCCTAAAACCTCGGTGTAATTATTTCCAATAAGATAACCCATTGGAATCAGCATACCAGCTGATTTCAACCAACCGGTATGGCAAGAAGTTTTTCCCTCTAATAGAGCGAATGGGTCAGTTGATTCATTTCCATCTTGAAGTGCATTTGCAACTTCACTACCATTCAAAACCCATGCGTGGGCTTGGTAGTAAGTCCTACCATCGCTATTCAAATCTGCTGCAGCGACTTGTAATCCATATTTTTGCCAACCAACCCAACCAGCGCCGCCATCCATGAAAGCCATATCAGCAGATCCAAAGCGCAATGCTTCTAATGCAAGTGCATCGGATGTAATAGGATACAGTTCTACTGGCTTTCCAATTTGCTTGGACAAATAATCTGCAAGACGATATGGGTTTTCATCAAAATTGCTATAATCATCCTTAATGGAAAATGCTATTTTTATTGATTTGGATTCAGTAATGCCTCCATCATCAATTCTTTGCTCACCAGCAATGCAACCAGACAAACTGGATGCTACAATAATTAGTATCAAGAAAATGGGTTTTGACAGCATGCAATGAACTCCGTTTTAGGTCGCCCTAAACCCGCCCTTATATGAAGATTTAGGGCGCCCTAAACCAACTGATATAGCCGCATTTTTTAGAATAATCGTCAAAACGACTATCACACTATGTTGAAAGCCAATCTAGTACATATTTTTCCGCATACCTGTCACTCGTAAGGTCAGGATGCCCCAGAGGTCTTACGATGATCAATACTTGCAATTCACCACCCCAACTTGATGTCGCTGCACAAAATATTTCACCGACTTTTACACCATCTTCTCTCGCTCCTATTGATAACGAACGGAGTTCATATTGTCGAATCACAATCTCTTCATCTATCGCAAGCGTATTACTCACATATCGATGCGTCTCTTGATTCGGAATAGGTACAAGTAATATTTCTTCGGGATTTAATCTAACAAAGGACAACTCATCATCTAGCAACTCAATCGCTTGATGCAATCTTGATTGTTCTAATCCTAACAATGTCGCTATATCAATACTTGAACTTGCAGCGCCATAGATACCTAATTGGTGAGGAGTTCTAATCGAAATTGATTGGATTATTTCAAAATTTAATTCGCCCGGAGATGGAGCCATCACCCATGTGTATTGCCGACTAGCAGGCCATATAGGGGCATTTGGGTTCTCTGTCAGTAATGGATTACCCCATGAATCCGGAGACTTTGGTTGAGCAATAGGAGCTAAACTTCCAAGCATTATCATACAGGTCAAAAGGACACATACCATCACTCTAGGAGTTTTTGTTTGCGACCATGCTATTCGGCCAGCAGGCGATAGTACAGACAATGTCAAACCAATTGGTGCAATTACCAATATGCCGTAAGGTAATATCCAAATTAACAATAATGACAATATGAGAAATTCCAATCCCATTGGCCCAAATACTTCCCTATAATTGAATACAATTACAACGTCTGCATCATCGTTTAATTGTTGCTTAGCGGATTTTCTATATTGCAAATAGATTACTAGGGTTATTGCAAGAACCAGCCCCGCAGAATAAAGTAGACCACCTAGCATTGCTGTTCCCAAAAACTGATTGATTACCATTCAGTGATGATACTTTTGCTTCGAGAGTCTTAGAAACGGTAGAATATCAAGTGATTACAATTTAGGCGCACACATGGCGGAGGTCGTTTTACAACTTATTGGCGCATCTTGCCGCCATTACATTAGCGCTCCATTGCTGACAAAACCATGGAGGAAAATTCTTGGACCAGGTATTGCAAAAATTGACTTAGAATTACACAGAGGCGCAATACTGGGTCTAGTTGGTCCTAATGGTGCTGGAAAAACAACTCTGTTACGAATGTTATCGGGAATCTTGCCACTACAGAAGGGGATTGTTGTTTCCACATCACAGCACCGCGGTCAAACAATTGAAAGGGAATTAACTACAAGTCTTGAATTGCGCAAAATAATAGGTCATATGCCGGAACAAGTTCGCTGGCAAGGCAAGAAATCAGTTCTTGATGCAATGATTGAAATTGCTGCGATGAGGGGGTCATCTAAACATCGTATTCTCGGATTGATAAAACTAGTAGGCTTGAATTCACGCATTGATTCCCCTTTAGATGAATTAAGTCAAGGTATGAGGCAACGTCTAACTTTGGCCATTGCATTACTAGGCTCCCCTAAGATTCTACTACTCGATGAACCATTCAATGGATTAGATCCTGTTGCAGCCCAAGCATTTACACAATTATTGCGCAAATTAAGCGAAAAGGGAGTTTCTATTGTTATTTCATCCCATCAAGTGTCAGGTCTAATTGGGATAATAGATAGAATCGCATTACTTCATCGCGGTCAGCTACTTATCGAAGGTGAAATAAAATCAGTTGAAAAAGAATTGGAATTAAGCGATAGATTTGACTTGACGGGAACTTCACAGCCACCATCTTCCGAATTAATTGAAAAATTAGGGATGCAACTAATTGATTCTAAAATTGACCAAGATGTTTGGCAAATGCAAGTGAAAGGCGATGCAAATGGCGTATTAAAAAATCTCATCAATGAAGGGATTGATGTAGAATCTTGGCAACCACATGCACCAGATTTAGTTGAAATGCTATGCTCTTCAACAGGACTTAGAGTTGAAGATGTTGGATTGGAAATAACTTCTTCGGCTTTCCTACCATTACTACAGAGAGAGGTGGAAGAGGAATGAGTGGAAAGGAATCCTTAAGCAAAATAACAGCCCTTATTATCAAGGAAAAAATGTTCTCGACTCGGATGTTACTAATGTTCCCAATACTGCTATTATTTATTCCGGGATTGGCATGGGGATTTTCTGACCCAAATATTATCCTGCCAGGTGGACACCGCCCCGAAACGCCAATGGAAGTCTTGTTCTATTCCAGTCTGGGAATTGTCTTCGGCGGAACAATGTGTGCAGTACTAATGTCATTTGATGGAGTAAGCAAAGAAAGGGCAAGCGGGGTGCTAGAAGTAAAATTAGCACAACCGATGACACGCTTCCACCAAACACTTGCTTTGGTTCGCGGTACTGCAATTGCAGTTATTATTCCAGTAACCATTTTGGTGGTAATCTCAATATTCATTATTCGTTATAGAATGGGTGTTTGGCCAGAAGTAATGGATGTTGTAGTTCATATTATCGCAACGGGACTGATATTAACATGGTATACATTATTCACATTAATCGCTTCTTCAAAAGCAAGAGAACAGGGGACTGCAATCGCATTTGGTGTAGGGATTTGGTTCTTCTTCACATTCTTGTGGGCATTGGTAACAAGTATGGTTGCTTTTTCTTCTGGCATTGCAATCGGGCAGGAAAGCGACCCTTCTTGGATTGCATTGGAAGGCACGCTTGATTTGTTTTCACCAAATGGCGTATATCACCACATTCTGGAATCAAGACTGCCGGATGTACAACGTGGTGTATCCGGATGGCAAATTGGGATTATGGCGTTCGCTTGGACAATATTGCCACTTTGGGTGCTGGCAAGACGAATGGAAGATTTAGTGCCTTGAATAATCATGTAAACTGCCCCTTAAGGGGCAAGTGTATTAGATGACTCCTATTATCAATTGTCATGGCAGGTGTAGACGCTCAACTGAAAATATCATCGCTGATTCTCGTCACAATCATGCTAATGATGTCTTTTTCACCATTACAGGATCAAGATAATAGATTTGAAGAAAAGATTGTTTCTCATGTTGATGCAAGAGAAGAGGATGTTGGACAAGTGAATTGCAGTGGTTTGACTTTTGAGGATTTGTTTGAGTATAATTTTGCAAGATTTAACATTGATATTCTTGATGATTGGGCGACTGCAGATTATTATGCAAACTCTTGGGTAAACGGTTCAAATGCGGCTAATGTTAGAGAAAATCTTGATGATTTGATCGGTTCTCAGAATATCCCAGGTGGCGGTAATGAATATCTTAGTACTGATGAAAGAGATGCAGTTAGAGCAATCGGACCGGATTGTATCGCCGATATGGATACAAGGATTGGTTTGAAAGAAGGAGTAGCACATAGAAGTGGTGTTGATTGGAATAATTGGAGTTTTATTCAAGATGGAATTGCATTAGACGAAGTAAATCTAGTTCCAGCAGACCATCAAGAAAAAAGAACCTGTCAAAACTTGTTAGCATCTAACGGCTGCTATGAAGTCCCTGTTTCGGCAACTGATGATTTAGAAATCAGTATGTTCCTTGCTGATGGTGAAACATATAATGTACAATTTAACCAATTGCCTAACAAAGGAGTTTCAAATTTTACTTTCGCATTGAATGTCACAAATATCACCGAAGCAGTCTTTGTTTATACATTCCCTCAAACTCAAGGTTTGAGAGTTATTGATTTCTCAGCACTGGATGATGGTATTCAGAATGATGCGCTAGAAACTCCAGTCGTAGAATACCTTCCAGACGGAAGATTAAGGGTCTCTATCAATGTTGAATATCCTGCATCTAACTACCCAATGATTCGTGAAATATACATTGACTTTACTACTCAATTACCTGAAGAAAATGATGTTCCAATCTGGCATAATAGTGCACCTGCCGATGGCAAAATTATCCCTCTGTCGAGAGATGGAACAGTGATCGTAATAGATGGAGACACTACTGAATCTTGGGCAAGTGATGACAATGGGTGGACATTGGATTGTGATTTCGTTGAAGAGGGTTGGTCGAGTCAAATGGATGAAGATGGTGCATTTATCATCACATCTGTTGGCACAGGTTCTTCACAGGCAACATGTAATCTTCTTGACCCATTCGGAGCAACTTCTGAATTATCAAGAACATGGACATTTGGTCAACCATTTACATCAAGCGCTACTATGAATGAAGAAACTGATGAATTAGAATTTACAATTATTCCAACTGGATTGGTTGGTGAAATGACAATTGTGGCTCATGCCCATCAATCTGGAAATATGGCAGATGCAAAAACAATCACTGTTGCAACTAATGAAATCACAACTAGTTTATCGCTCAAAAAATTAAGACCGGGCATGGTCATGGTAATGGGAACTGCTGATGCAACTAGTATGATGACATATTCGTTTATGCTCAACTTTGGTCTTGAAAAAGCAAGTTCACCGCCTGTTATCGAGTTGGTTATTGGATTAAATCAAGAAAATGCTACGTGGGATGATAGCGGATTGAAATTTACCTTAAAAGGTATAGTGATTGACCCTGATGGCGAGGAAGTGACTCTATTGCTATCTCTTTGCGGTGGCTCGGCAACTGATTTTATTCGTGATGGAACTAATTGGGAAATTGATGTTTCAATCGCTTCTTGTTATTCTCAAGGGATAACTGAATATGATGTTATTATTTCTGCAACCGATGAGTCAGGAGTAATCGCAACACTATCTGTTTTCGTCCCAGACCCTTATGCTGAAGACGGTAGTGGTGATGGAACAATTCCTGATGACAGGACTTCTGAAAAGGGTGGGCTTCCTTCTCTATCTATGCTTTCTACACTGATAATTGCACTACTTGCAATGGCATTTTGGCAACGAAAACAATATTCGTGAATACCGACCCACTTAAAGGAGGATGGCTTCCGCATTGAGTTTGGGGAATACCATGTTTACTGGTACTATTGAGTCGTTGAGCCACGAAGGTGGATTACTTGTTACATTCACAGGTTCGTCACCTGCACTAGAATCTATCATCACTGATGCAGCAACTGGTGACTATATTGGCAAAGTTGATTCCGTTTTAGGAAACACTGATTCACCATTGGTTCATGTCGCACATATTGAAAGAAAACTCGACATTCAATCCCTAGTTGGAAAGGAAGTTGGCGTGAGGTCCAAAAAACCTCGAGAAGAACGCCAAAACGACCGTGATCAGCGCCGTGATAGAACTGGTGGTCGTGATGACCGCCGAGGAAGTCGCGATGAAAGAAGAGAGGAAAGAAGGCATCAACCAAGCGAAGATTGGGATTGTCCTGAATGCCAAAATAGTAATTATTCATTCCGTCAAAACTGTAACCGTTGTGAAGCACCTCGACCAAGTTCTGGTCGCTCAAGCGCTCGCCGCGATGAGAGATATGGCGGCAGAGATGACCGAAGAGGCCGCGACAGTGGTCGTGATGACCGAAGAGGCCGTGATGACCGAAGAGGTCGCGACAGTGGTCGTGATTCTAATCGTTCATCGAACCGAGATGGCGCAGATAACAGTAATGACTGGGAATGTCCAAAGTGTCAAAATAGCAATTTCTCTTTCCGTTCAGAATGTAATCGCTGTGGTCTTGAAAGAGAAGGTGGAGCACCACGACCAGGTCGTCAAGGAACTGATAGACGTGGTGGAAGAGATGGTGGATTCCGCGAGCGTAGAGATAGCGGCAGAGATAGATTCAGTGGAAGCGATAACCGTAGAGGCGGTAATGAAAACCGAATGGACGGGGACTGGGAATGCCCTAAATGTCAAAATAATAACTTCGCTAGAAGAAATGAGTGCAACCGATGTGGTCTACCTCGTTCCGGCGGCGGAGGAAGAGATTCTGGACGAAGCGGTGGCGGAGGCTACGGCGGTC